>OJDV01000192.1_pt1 | contig 24454 bp, 20 predicted proteins | sample 1592911 | NCBI WGS metagenome assembly OJDV01 (sample SAMN05416860, study PRJEB24817) | seawater metagenome | isolation source: Sea water | place: Canada:Atlantic | collected 2013-11 | reverse complement strand
CTGCGTAGAATGAATTTCTCATCGAGGAAGTGGTACTAAAGCGGGGGAAAGGTCACTCTCAATCACTAAGGTATCTGCCTTATACGGCGACTTCGGCGCTGGCAACAAAGGTGCATAAGGGGCGCCAAGATCCCCAGAAAAAACGGTACGATGAGCCTTCCAAGGCGAAGATGCAGAGTCGCGCTGCTTTAGATCGAGCTCCACATAGGCGGAGCCTAGAATATGCCCGGCACGCTGCAAGCGTACTCTTAGCTGCAAACATTCTTCGTTACGTAATGGATACCATTGCTTATAGGCCAAGGGTAAAAGCCGAGATTCAACAGTTTTAAGAAACCGTTCTACTATTTTCTTATCTCGCGTAAACCCCATCTTCAGCGCATCTTCGATCACCAATGGCAACAAATGCGCTGAAGGCGCGGAGCAAAGAATAGGCCCCTTAAAGCCAGCAGCTAACAAATAAGGCAAACGCCCAATGTGATCGACATGCACATGTGTCACTACCAACGCTGCGACACAATCCAGATCAAAATCGATCGTTTGCCCATTACTAGACTCCCGCCCCTGAAACAAACCACAGTCCACCAAAAGATGGATGTGAGGGCTAGCGATGTACCGATGGCAACTACCCGTCACCCCATCCGCGGCGCCGTGGTGCAAGAATTGAGGAAAAGTTTGCTCCATATACCCCCCAAATTAATGCCAAACCCAAACTGTAGGAGCCTGCCCTGCAGGCGATTGGCTCAAATCTTCCACAAATCTGGATCAAGCGGACCCAAATCGCCTGCAGGGCAGGCTCCTACAAGACGATGCTCAACAAATGAGGATTTCCAAAAGTCATTATGTATTACATAGAACCTAACCTTGTTCCTGTCAAATTACCTCGCCATAATCGCTTATATTCAATACCAACAAATCACAACGGAAATCAAACATGCGCCACTGGGTAAACGAAGCGGTCAGAAAAATCGATGCAGACTTTCAACGCAGCGCCGACACGCACCTCATAAAGCTCCCCCTGCCCTGTTACCCAGGAATAGACATCTACTTGAAAGATGAGAGCACACACCCTACAGGGAGCCTTAAGCACCGTTTGGCACGCTCGCTCTTTCTCTATGGCTTGTGCAATGGTCATATTAAGCAAGACACACCCATCATCGAGGCCTCATCTGGCTCTACCGCCATTTCCGAGGCCTACTTCGCAAGACTAATCGGCCTACCCTTCATTGCCGTCATGCCCGCCAGCACCGCGGCAGGCAAAATTGAACAGGTAGAGTTCTATGGCGGCAAGTGCCACTTCGTAGAGAGAAGCGACCAGATTTACGCCGAGGCCGAACGCCTAGCGAGTGAGATGAACGGCCACTACATGGACCAATTCACCTATGCCGAGCGCGCCACAGACTGGCGAGGCAACAATAATATTGCGGATAGCATCTTCAAGCAGATGGAGCACGAGCGCTTTCCCCTGCCCCGTTATGTCGTTATGAGTGCAGGAACCGGTGGCACTTCGGCTACCTTGGGCCGTTATATCCGCTACCGACGCTTCAATACTGAGCTAGTGATCGTAGACCCTGAAAACTCAGTCTTCTATGAGAGCTATATGACTGGCGACAAGACCCTAACAAGCAACTGCGGAAGCCGCATAGAGGGAATTGGTAGGCCAAGGGTAGAGCCTTCGTTTACACCAGGAGTAATCGACAGGATGATTCAGGTGCCAGATGGAGCCTCAATGGCGGCGCTGCGTTGGCTAGAGAAATTGATCGGAAGGAAGGCCGGAGGGTCGACTGGGACGAATCTTTGGGGAGCGTTGTTGCTTGCGAAAGAGATGCACGAGCATGAGGATCAGGGGTCTATCGTAACCGTGCTGTGCGACACAGGGGAAAGGTACCTACACACCTATCACAGCGATGCGTGGGTGCAAGAGAAGTTGGGTGATATCACCCAATGGCAAAACCAACTACCAACCCCGTAACAACGAACTGATGTGGGAGCGGGCTTGCCCGCGAATAGGCTCGGCATGGCACACAACCATTCAATGCAGGACTTCTCCTACACCTTATAAAACTCCCGATACCAAGCCACAAACCTGTCAATTCCTTCTTGCACCGGAGTCGCAGGCTGATAATCAAGATCCTCTACCAAATCCGCAACATCCGCATAAGTGGCAGGCACATCCCCCGCCTGAAGCGGCAGAAACTCCTTTTCAATAATCCGCCCCAGCGCCTTCTCAATCGCCTCAATAAAATCCATAAGCTTCACAGGATTATTATTACCAATATTATAGATTTTATAAGGCGCAGAAGAACTACCAGGGTTTGGCGCCTTACCACTCCAATTAGGATCAGCTGATGCAGGATTATCGATAACCCGAATCACACCCTCAACAATGTCATCTATATATGTGAAATCACGCAGCATATCGCCATTGTTGAACACTTGAATTGCCTTGCCTTCCAAAGCTGCCTTCGTAAACAAGAATAAGGCCATGTCGGGTCTACCCCAAGGGCCGTATACCGTGAAAAAACGCAAACCCGTTGTATGAATGCCAAACAGATGAGAATAGGTATGCGCCATCAACTCGTTCGATTTTTTGCTGGCCGCATACAGGCTGATGGGGTGATCAACATTGTGCGAAGTGCTGAAGGGCAAAGCTTCGTTCAAGCCATACACCGAAGAGCTAGAGGCATAGGAAAGATTCTTGACGCCATAATGACGACAGGCTTCGAGAATATTTAAGAAGCCCACAATATTCGAGTCGATATACGCCTGAGGGTTAATCAACGAGTAACGCACCCCCGCCTGCGCCGCGAGGTTGCAAACTGCGTCGAACTTCTCCGACGCAAACAGCGCATCAAGCGCCACTTTGTCTTCCATCTGCAACTGAACAAAGCGATAGGCCGGTTGGCTGGTAGATGCCACAAGTTCGCCGTAGACGATGTGATCACGCGCTATGCCAGCGCGCTCAAGACGGCCGTACTTCACATTCACATCATAGTAATCATTGATACTGTCTAGACCCACTAACTCGTCGCCACGAGCGAGCAAACGTTGGGCTAGGTGGGAACCGATGAAGCCGGCGGTGCCGGTAATCAAAACTTTCATAAAGAACCATCACTCTCTGCTAATACTGACTTGATGTCATACACAACCTGTTCCTGAGTGGGGCACAGAGACATTTCGAGAAACTCTCGATGCGCCACCGCAAGCACTACCGCATCAAAATCACAGATCGGTGGCTTTTGCGCCGAGGACAAAATTGCTATGCCATACTCGTCTAATACTTCACCCTCATCTGCCCAAGGGTCGTAGACATCCACTTTACAACCAAAATCTACTAATTCCGATATCACATCGATGACACGGGAGTTACGAATATCCGGACAGTTCTCCTTAAAAGTGACACCTAGCACCAATACGCGTGCGCCTTCAACTTTCTTTCCCTTACGGATCATCAATTTGACAACTTGATTGGCTACATAGATGCCCATATTATCGTTGAGCCGTCGCCCCGCTAGAATGATCTCGGGGTTATATCCCAACTCCTGCGCTTTCTGCGTTAGGTAGTACGGGTCTACACCTATACAGTGCCCACCCACCAAACCAGGTTGGAAGGGCAAAAAGTTCCACTTAGTTGCGGCGGCTTCCAATACATCTTTGGTGCGAATTCCCATGCGATTGAAAATCATTGACAACTCATTGACGAAGGCGATATTTACGTCCCGCTGCGCATTCTCGATTACCTTTGCAGCTTCAGCTACTTTAATTGAAGGTGCCATGTGAGTGCCGGCTGTAATTATGCTGGCGTAGAGCGCATTCACCTTTTCTGCAATCTGAGGGGTAGATCCGGAGGTAACTTTTTTAATCTGTGTAACCGTATGCGACTTATCTCCAGGATTAATACGCTCCGGTGAATAGCCACAGAAAAAATCAACATTGAATTGCAGCCCAGAAACTCGCTCGAGAGCAGGCACACAATCCTCCTCTGTCGCTCCAGGGTAAACGGTGGATTCAAAAATAACTAAATCACCTTTTTTAAGAACTTTACCAATAGTTTCCGATGCATCTATCAAGTGCTTAAGATTAGGACGATTATATTTATCAACAGGAGTAGGTACGGTAACTATATAAACACTGCAATCAGCAATATGAGCAAGATCTGTCGAAAACTTGAGTTCATAATCACGACATACCGCAATAAGCTCTAGCTCAGCTACTTCTAGCGTATGGTCTTTACCAGAAAGTAGTTCATCTACTCGCCTCTTAGAAATGTCATAACCGACAGTATGGTATTTCTTAGCGAACTCAAGACAAAGTGGCAAACCAACGTATCCGAGGCCTATGATGGCCAAACTTAATTTTTCCATTATTTAAAGGGTCTCAAAGTTAGATAGTTATTCCAAAAAATCGCTTTATGCAAAAGTATATCTCTTTGACATGCGCACCCTCTGCAGGTGCATATTTTTTGACACCGTCAGAGAAATAAGCGTATCCTTTCTCTTGGTGCATGCCATTTTTTAAAGCTACAAACGCGACATTCGGTAATAGAAGAAAATCCATGCCATCCAAACTGACTAAAGTATCAACAGTAATCTCATCAGGATACGTCAAAGTAACGAACAAACTAGTACCTCTGTTTTCAATCTCCGCAAATAACTTTTTCCCAGCTCCTTTCACTTCAACTCGATTAAGTATCATCTGTCCTGCTACCGCTTCTCGAGCGGAACTAAACTCAATCAAAAAATCCCTAGTCATTCTAGGAATAACTAATTTAAAATTAACACCAATTTTCCCTAAAAAGCTCCCATGATCTCGCAATCGATAGTAATACTTGATTTTATCATAAGGTTTCTGCGACAACCCAGTAGCTACAATGACTTCTATATCATTGACATCTAAGAGTTCAGTTAAGATAGAGTCATATACCTCTAACATTTCACCAATTGGGTCTTCCTTAGCACTTATATACCAGCTGGGATTCATTGAATTGAAGGTTTTTGGTAAATATTTACAATTAAAGAGATAGTGATGTTGAATATGTGCACCTGCATTAAAAAATACTGTAGAAAATTCTGTTTTCGTAGAATTTAAACGGCTCAAATGAAAGTCATGAATAAGAAGATCTAGAAAAATTGCTTTGCGCCATGATGCATTTCCGCTAAAAAAAGCTAAACGAAAATAACTTAGATAGTGTTTTAATCTCGCAAACCGCGCAAATGAAATAATTAAATAAAGAACGCTTCTTAAAGTGATTTTATTATTCGAATTATCATTTACGGCTTGCGACACCGCACTATGTATCAAACGACTCCAAACATTACTATCCGAATGCGTTTGTGTCCAAGGGTCTGGTAGAAAGTAGCTTGGTGACTTAAGTCTATTTGAAACGTTCATTGCAGACACCACGCCAACCCGATAGCCTTTATTTTCCACCTCTTCAAATATCTGCGGAATACTACTATGAACAACATCGCCCAATCTGAATATTTTATGAGCTGCAAAATCTTCACCACTATGAACTGATGGCCATTGAATCCAAGGCTCAAGGTGCTTGTAATTTTTTTCACTGGAAGTTCTGATAAGTTTCCCGGCGAAACATTTTTCAAATCCTGGGAAACGTCCTGGCTTATTCTTCAAATACGAACTAACAATGTCAAAATTAATCTCATTTAATTCTATTAACACCAAGCGCCGCCGACATTTAGCTACGTTCACTAACATTATCTTCTAGTTCCTTATAGATAGAGAAGGTACTTTCGAGTACGGTTTCGATGGAATACTTTTCTACAGCGCGCCGCCGTCCATTATATGAATAGCGTTCACATCTCTCTTGATCAGCGATTAGCTCTATCAACGCACTTGCTAAACTTCGTGAATCTCGAACAGGTACTATATCCCCCGTTACGCCGATCTCGATAGCTTCACGACAACCGGGAACATTTGTAGTAACAATAGCACATGCAGCGGCAGCAGCCTCCAGCAAAGCTTTCGGCATCCCCTCTCTGTATGAAGGCAGGCAGACTATTTTTGACTTGAGAAACAATTCCGGCATAGAATTAACATGACCAACCCATTCAACCCAGTTCTCAGAAACCCAGCTCAAGATTTTCTTTTCATTAACAGCACTTGGGTTATCGTAATCAGCTGATCCTGCGATTACAAACTTCCAAGTGGGGTGTGCTTTACGAACAATTTTTGCGGCGTCAACAAACTCAAATATACCTTTATCAATTAGCACTCTCGCTGGAAAAAGTACTATATTCTGCTTTTCTGAATACTGTACTGGAGGATATAACGCCAAATCTACGCCGGAGCCAGGAATCAAAGAAATCGCATCTTCCCTCAACCATCCACTAGAAATCAAAAACTTAAAGTCATCTCTATTTTGAACAATGACACAAATATTTTTATGCTTAAATACGAATTTCGCTAGAATTGTGTACATACTGGCTATCATATTTCTATGCATCTCATTATTGTCATTATCAGTAAAGGCGTAACCCATCCCGGAAACTGACAATACAAGGCAAGGAACTCCAGCTATTCGTGCAGCGATCCCACCGTACAAGACGCCTTTCGGGGAAGCGCAATGCACGATCTTAGGTTTTATTTTACGAATGTAATAAATTAGCTTGAGAAGCGCCCAACCTTCTAGAAAAGGGTTGATACTAGAGCTTCTAAAACCAACACGACGATGCGCAATTTGCTCTCTCAAAAGAATTTCTTCTGCAATTCCCTCCATTGACTCACTTCCTGCCTGCCCTGTTAGAAGATATACAGAATAGCCGTTCTCCATTGCGTTTCTAGCAATAGATAGGCGGTGCGATACAAAGAAAGCAACATGGTTTATAACAAAGCAAATTTTTTCTTTTGGCACAAATAAACTTCCGTTTATAAAGTTTTGATACTTTCACTTTATCCCAAACTTAGCTATGCGAATTAATCATCAAAGAAAGTGGATACGTAAAAGTAACGAAATTTAGACATTTATTGAATCTATCAGACCTCGCTGCTTAGCCGACACTCTACCCTTTGTAGGGCTGCAACTAAAGGTCCTCTAAAGCTAGGAAGCGATTCAGCCAAACTTACAACAATTAATGCTTTCATAATCGCGTATCTGTCTGTTGGCCTTGCGCACTTAACCAAGCCTGAAACATAAGCACTGCCCACAATTGGTTTTGCCAATTTCGTTGCCCGCTCAAGTGTTCAGCCCATTTCAGTCTTATCGGTGCAGGCTCAAAAAAGCCCTCACGCACCAGACGGTTCTCACACAGCAGATCTTCCGCCCAGTCGCGCAGCGGGCCACGTAACCACTGGTCTATGGGCACTCCAAATCCCATTTTGGGCCGCTCAATCAATTGGCGAGGCACATGGCGATAAAGTACTTGTCGTAGTGCCCACTTATTGATAAGACCTTTGTTTTCGTGCCGCAACTTGTACTGCATGGGTAGGCTGCAGGCAAACTCAACAACACGGTGATCCAGCAGCGGTACTCGTGTTTCCAAACTTACGCCCATCGCTGCACGATCCACCTTGGTTAAGATGTCATCGGGCAGATAGGTCATTAAGTCCAATACCATCAAGCGTTCGATGTTTGAGAGACCTGATAATAGAGGACGCAAGCCCGTTAGAAGGGTTTCGGGTTCACGACAACCTAGTACTACTTGCTCTGGGTATTGCCAGCTCGAGACCATCCCCTTGTACAACTCTTCAATTGATCGACTATCAATGAGTTCCAAACCCTTGTGCAGTCGGTCTCCCAAGCGAGCCCATCGCGGGGACGAGCTAATACGCCGTCCAAGCGCGTTCAGTGCTTCAGGCGGTACTATTCGTAACAGTTGATTAACTACCCGCCTTATTGGCATTGGTGCCAAAGACAATTTACGCCAAAGCTGTTGAGTGCCTATATAACGCTGATAACCGCAAAACAGCTCATCACCTGCGTCTCCAGATAGAGATACTGTAACCTGTTGCCGTGCCAATTGGCTTACCAAAAAAGTAGGAATCTGAGAAGAATCTGCAAATGGCTCGTCATAAAATGACGGTAGTTGTGGGATAACATCCAGCGCTTGCTGTGGCGTAACATAGAGTTCGGTATGATCTGTACCAAGATGGTTTGCCACAGCCTTGGCGTGCCTAGCTTCATTATAAGCTTCTTCGTAAAAGCCAATTGAAAAAGTTTTTATAGCCTTACTTGATTGTGAATGCATCAGCGCTACCACAGTAGAGGAGTCAACACCTCCTGATAGGAAAGCACCCAGCGGTACGTCTGACATCATCTGTTGCCGCACTGCGTCTTTGAGCAAAATCTCTAGGCTGTCTACACATTCCTTAGCGCTTCCTGAAAAAGGTTGCGCTATACCATGCTCTGCTGCGCTGGCTACAGACCAATATGTACTAACTAATGGCTTAGGCGCAGCACTCGATACAGTGAGAATCGATCCAGGTAGCAGTTTGTGGATTCCTTCATAAATTGAGTAACTAGCAGGCACAGTCATGTGGCGGAGGTAGACGGCGAGCGCATCTCGATCGATACAAGCATTGAAAGCCGGATGTACACGTAAAGCTTTAAGCTCTGAACCAAACAAAAAGACTGCAGAAGCACCACTGCCTTGCCAGCCATAATAAAGCGGCTTTTCGCCCAGTCGATCTCTTGCCAAGGTAAGTGTTCGTGAGTTCCTATCCCACAAAGCGATGGCAAACATGCCGATACATTTTTTGAGCGTTTGTTCTATACCCCACGTATCAAAACCTGCAAGTAAAGTCTCGGTATCTGCATGACCGCGCCAGTCTGGCGCATGACCACAATGTTGTAGCTCAACCCTTAGATCGAGATGATTATATATCTCGCCGTTGAACGCGATCACGAAGCGTCCGCTGCTTGCATGCATTGGCTGAGCACCCGCTGTAGACAGATCAACAATTGCTAAACGTCGGTGACCAAGTGCAATACTGTCATCAGCATCCAGCCATTGTCCCTCAAAGTCCGGGCCGCGATGCACGATGGAATCTGTCATTTTCTGCAAGATAGCGCTGGCCTGCTCAATTGAATCCAGGCCAAAGCCTCCCAAATAACCTGTCAAACCACACATATTTTGGTGTTCACCTCTCTGGCTCGCTCGAAACATCTTTGTATAGTTCCGCGAAGCGTATTGCACATTGTGTCATTGAGAACTCTTTCTCTATTCGCTGACGTCCAGCCATACCCAAGGCCAAACGAACTGAGGGTGATATTGCCAACATGTGATCTAATGCTTGAGCAAGCGCAGGGACATCGTCTGGCGGGACAACTTTACCACAATCTCCCAGAACCAAGGCGGTATCGCCAACATCGGTTGTAACACAAGGTCGCCCCATAGCCATGGCTTCTGCCAGTACATTCGGAAAACCCTCTGTACGGGAGGGCAACACAAAAATATCCATAGCGGCCAAACACACAGGCACATCCTGCCGCTCGCCCAACAACAAAAACCGCTCTGGGTAACTAGTCTCAGCAATCCAACTTACTAGCTCTGGATTGGTCTCGTCACAGCCACGACCTACCATTAAAAACCGCACATTTGGATGCAAATTTGCAATCAAACCTGCTGCTCGTATAAAGTTTTTCTGCCCTTTCACTTCATTAAATCGCCCAACCATACCCACAACTAGAGTATTCAAGGTAAGTGATTTTTCATAACGTAAGGTTGCAACAGCATTAGGATGAGCAACCATCTGGTCTACATCCAACCCATTAGGAATTACCTTCATTAGATCTTCGCGATAGCCCAGTGCGACGTGAAGTAGCCTTGCAGCTTCGGCTACACAAATTATCCGTTTTGGCACAAACCATGACAAACGAGCGCATAGCCAACGTATAACCTGGGTGAGGCGCGACCCACCTTTGGTAATATCAGAGGTGCGTATACCCCACAACACTGTCTGAATACCAGCCACGCGCGCGGCTAGGCCCCCTAGTAGATCCGCATGATACATCCAAGTTTGTACAATATCGGGACACTCTTGTCGGAGCAATTGTACTAAACGGACCAGAGTCCAAGGAGTATGAAACATTGACACCATACCCAGAGCTCGCACTTCGATGCCCGTTCGCCTAAGCTGGGCACCAATTTCTCCCTCCGTTGTAAGAGAAATCACGCTATGCTGGAACGAGGGAGACGTCTGCTTATGAGTTTCAATTAATCGCGCCAACATGGATTCAGCGCCACCTAGGTTCAAACCAATAATGATATGAATAACTTTCATTTTTCTATCAGTGTGTTTATAGAAAAGGCTAAACTCTGAGTTTTAATACACACTGGAGACTCATTACTCACCTTTTACTCCCAAACCCTTAAACAAATTATCCCAATCATTAAGTACTTTATTGAGATGAAATCGTTCGATCACAGACTCTCTGGCCAATTTTCCAAGATTGTTTCGGAGCTCTTGATTACCCATTAACGATGATAAATGAGTTGAAAGTTGATCTTGATTATTTAAATTAGCAAGTAGAGCCACCTTCCCTCCCAAGCTAATATCTTGTGGCCCACTTGGGCAGTCATAGGCAACACAGGGGAGTCCCATACACATCGCCTCAAGTAGAGCATTAGGAAAACCTTCAAACCTTGAAGTCATTACGAACAAATCACTCGACTCCATAATCTGCCACGGGTTAATAGTACGACCTCCGAAAAAGATACGTGAAGAAAGTTTAAGCTCTCTAGTCAAAACCTCTAACTCCTCACGCATTGGACCGTCGCCATAAATATGCAAATCCCAATCCGAAAAAGCTGATGCAATACGCGAAAAAGTAAGTATCGTATGTTCAACCTGTTTTTCTGGGGCGAGGCGACCAAGACTAAGTAATGATTTTCGAACTGCACAATCAACTCTTTCTGGTTGACGCTGTATCAGCTCAAGTGAAAGAGGGTTAGCTATAGTAACGACTTTTTTTAAATTGGGGTAAATTTCGCCAATCGTATTTCGTACATTCTGAGTCTGCACCACTACCGCGTCCGCAAACCGATACAGAACAGAACAACCATACTCCCAAAATTTATTTGTCGGCTGGCTTGACGGGTCGCGCCGCTCACAAACTACCACTGGAATTCCTGTAAATGCCAAGGCTAAAATTGAAACAACATTTACGTTTGGCAAGAAGGAGACAACAACATCTGGTTTAGTTTTCAACAAAGTTCGGCGTAAAGCAAAATACCGTCTGATATAGTTCATGAAAGACTTACTATTATCTCCAACAATATCAGACAAAAACTCTAGGTCAACTCCAGCCTCAATATCGTAAAATGGTTTACCTCCGCCTGAATATGTGGATATAAGCTTGACGGAGTCCCCTCGCTTATCCCAAGCATTACAAAGAGTAGTAGCAACCCTTTCTGCGCCCCCAGCACCGAGCGAACTTGTCAATAAAGCGATCCTCATAAACTACTACCAGTTATAACCAATATAAATACTGCAATCCTTGATAAGCGAAAATCAAACCAAATAATAGAAACCGTTTCAAAAAGGGAAAAAACGTTAACAAAACAAGAAGAAAAGGAAAACTCAAAGCAATAAATCGAGTTCCATTAGTTCCAAAAATGGACATAAAAAATGCCAACAGGAATGATATTGCAACAAAATTCACCATCCAAGCAACACGAGCATTTCTTTCGGGCATTCGCGTGACTGCCAAGCAAAGTCCGATAACGAACCAAAAGACCAAATATAACGCAGAGCTAACCGCCACTTGGTAGATGGCGCGCCGATCACCAATAGCTGTCAATAAGACTTCACGCCATATTGACAAGGTTAAAGACAATACCATTGCTAAAGAAATTATGATAAATAATCGAACTACCCAATTAGAAGCTATACTTATAGAAGTTATACTTATTTTTTTTAATTGTACCGAACATATGTAGATCAAAATTAAAACAATCACAGAACTATGAATGGAGACCGCTAAAGCTGTAAAAAATAAACGCAATGGAAGTTTGCTTACTAGAATTGCGATCATAAAAACCGAAACAGCGACCGAACTCCGAATCTGTGACATTACTAAATCAACAACAAGAGGATTTAGTAGAAAAAACAGGGGATACAAACGACCACTGTTAATATACACAAAAAGCGAAAAAGTAGTGATTGAAACGACGGAGCAAGTTAAGAAAAATGTTTGAGGATCGTCAAAATACATGGAGGAAAATAGTACGATTAGCCTCCAACCCGGCTCACTTGAGATCAGTGTCAAGAATCCCAAATTGTCGTAATAGTATAGAGACCCGAGCGCAGCGACGTCCTCAAAAAATCTTGAATAGTTTTCCAAATCCAGAAATTTACCGGAGTCTCCATAATACGTATCGAAGATAAAAACGTATAGGCAACCAAAAATAATTGCCGAAGATACTACACATGCCTTTATAATAAAATCGTACGGCACAGGGTTTGAAATATTTTTTGGAATTCTGACGCTGTTCTGCCTAAGTATATAATTTTGCATATTGATAAATATTTTTTTACGCGATTAACGTCTTATTTGCTAGTTTTTGACTTAACACAAAAATCACAAAAACATAATTAGACTTAACTCTAATGTTAGAAACGGAAAAGCTCAAAATCGCACTTATTACTAATTTAGCGCACCTCTGGCACGATCTATAAAAACCCTAACGCAGGCAAGAGGCCATACAAAAACCACCCATTTGAAAATTTTACGAGAGAGCACATCAAAAAGCTCAGATAACTTCACTTCAGAATGTATGGAAATTCTCGCAAACTGCAAAATAATTCTAAGGAAACCCAATTTATCAAATTGCATATACTCTGCATTATCGTTTATGTATTTGAGTCCTTGTTTGTACTGAGCGTTTTGCAGACGAATCTTCTTAGACCTAGAGAGAGAGCTTGGGTTATTCTGGTTATACATTCTGACTACAGAATTCACATAGACATAATCATAAGATCTCGATATTTCATTCCATAGCCAACCATTTGTGTATCCTGGCTCGAAATCTTTAATGTGAGATCTCAATATTTCTGATCTAGTACATTGAAAAAACTCGCCCTTTATTCTGTAAACATGCCTTATTGTAGGTTCATTAGCTACAATCTCATCATAAGGAAATTTTTTACCAACAATATATCCGTTCTGATCTACGCAACGTCCACATATACCTGCAATTTTTTCCTGATCAGCATGGCGTTTCAAAGCTTTTGAAAATAAATCTAAACCATCTAGAGTCAACTTATCATCTTGATCCAAAATAATAGTGTATTCACCTTCTAATATTTCCAAAGCGCGGCGAACCGACTCAGACCCGAGGTAGTTCTTTTCTAAAAAAATACATTTTATTTCGAATACTGATGAACTACTAATACGCTGTAATTCTGTGTGAGAAATTCCGTCATTTGAATAATCGTCGACAATTATCCACTCAAATGAGTGTCCGCCAATTTGGTTTCTCAAGTTCTCTTTTAGACCATCTAAAAAACGGTCTCCACGGTAGTATAATGTTACTATCGAAAACATACATTTCAATTAAGTTCTCTCCCCCGAAAATTTAGGAAAATCTCCTTAATTTTTATTCTTAAGTAGCTTGATGCCATCACTCCGGTTGCCATTACCAACATACCACATAGTAAAATGATTGCAGCTTGAATCACTCGGTTTTGGTTAGAATCAATTATGTTTGATAGCAACATTCCTGTAAAAACCATTGGAATTACTATGAATAAGGTGTCATTTGAATACCATACACGATTTAGTCCAGGTGAAAATTTCTTGTGCACAAGCGGTAACCAAACAAAAAATGAGAGACTGTTCATTAAAAGCCAAGTACGCGCAGCGCCGGCAGCTCCATAGTTGCTCGCTGACCATACTATTAGTGGCACAAAAATTACAAGAAATATTGCGTTACCCTGAAGATGTAATCGCATGTTGCCCTTAGCATACTGTAGGTAAGATGGAAAAGCAGATATAGCGAGAATTCCATTACCCAGTGCATAAACTGAAAGTATTGGTGCTACCTTATCCGCTAGAAATCTGTCGCCCGTCCAAGAGCTCAAAAGCTCGTTAGAGAAAAATGCCATAGTTATTGCAGCAGAACCGACTAGAACGGCAACAAGCTGCGTAGCCTGACGATAAATTTTTATTAGAGATTCTTGGTCATTTTGCGCCTCTAACTTTGCCATGTATGGAATAATGGCTGAACTAACTGGCCCGCCTAAAAATAGTACAGCTCCAGCTGCAAGTACTCCTAATGCGTAATGTCCATAATCACTTAGAGACAAGAGTTTCGACAATACCAATTTATCTGTTTGAGTAACCATCACCCACACTGCTGACGTAAAGGCAATAGTAAGCGAAAACTTTAGTACTGGCTTCAGTGGCGCCCACTCCCACTTAATCCGCTGTCCAGATGCAAGCATCGGAAGTAATCGATAAGCAAAGAAGACCAAGACAGTAAGCTCGAATATGGCTACAAAAAACTGAAATAGGAAAAAATGTATTGGAGAGGAACCCACATAAATAAGCCAAGGTATAACGGCGCCAAATCGTAAAGTCGCAATAATTACATTGAACCCACTTAACCAAACTAACCGCTGTGAGCCCGTGATCACCCCCCTATAAAGACCACAGGTCCAACGAAATGCGACAATCACGGAGATTAGATGTAATGAGGTCGCAACCTCACTTAGTGGGAGTTTAGCGAACGTTAGCCATTGCGAAGCAATGGCGTCTGCCCCCATGAACAGACTCCCCCCCCCCACAATCGCTATTACAATGAAAACCCCTTCTAAGGCGCGAACTAACCTGCGGTAATCATTTGCTGTAGTGGAACCGCCATGAAATCGTGCAGTTTCACGTGATACGGTGGGTGACAACCCCATATCCAACAAGGTAAACCAGGCTTGCAACATGGCGTAGAAACCAACTAGACCATAAGTCTCAGCTCCCATATACTTGATGTATAGTGGCACCATGATAATGCCAACCAGTGTGACATATATCTGACTGGCATAGTTAGCAATGATGTTTTTGCGTAGAGACATTACTGCGCGGAATCAGTTATTTGACTATCGCCGCGTTCGCACATAAGAAAAATGCTTGAACATAAATCAGGATACTGCTGCCCAAGTTTGTAGCACCCGTCCAGATATCCCTTAGAGATGATGTCTGTCTGAAGTAACTGATCCCACTGAAAATTAGCTAAGGCTTTAAAAAAAACACCAGATCGATGCACAACTTTCAAGCCGGCTGCAACAGCATCTCGCTCCAAAGAATCTAACGTATAAGTACAACGGTGACCATGCTCGGCCTCTGCGGGCGTCACTGCTGAATTATGTGAAATAAGACCCATTTTTACAGCAATTTGTCGTGATGGAGCGTTAGCATTCGGACAAACCAAAAAGAATCGCCCTCCGTCTGCCAGCCATTCGTCGTTTACACGTCTAAGAACTCGTACAGGATCATCAATATGTTCTAGCACATGAGTCAAAACAATATTGTCATACTGTTTAGGGAGAGAGACCGTTTCAAAAATCGAGTGTATGAACGTTGGTTTATCTCCTAACTTTGCTTTGGCCTCGATGATCGCTTTTTCTGATGCTTCTACGCAGGTTACATCATCAAAGTGCCCCAAGAACCGCCGTGTAAAGTCCCCTTTGAAACTCCCTAACTCAAGGAGGTTACCAGGCCTAAAAAAAGGTTCAAATGATCGAATCATATAGGGGTGCATGACGTCGAAATCGAACCCATACGCGTATTGATGATCAGCCGTATCACGAATTTCAGCATTATAGTCGCGTCGTTCATTCATTAACTATTACTCCCGAATTTTTTCACCATCTCTTGCACATTATCCTTATGGCTTACTGTGCTGAAGTTATTTTGTAGGTATAAGGAAATAGCTGCAGCGTTCTCTACCCCAACCTCTAGTCCTACAGATTTAAAACCCGATTTATGAACGAAAGCCAAACAATTACTTAACAGTCTGGATGCGATACCTTTACCCATCCAATGTGCCAGGACACTAACGCTGGATATATAGGCTTCCTCTTGAGCAGGATCGTTGCAGTAAACGGCAATAAGACCAATTAATTCGTTGTTAGCCCACGCCTCGAACATCTCTGAATTTTCGACTAGCTTTTGAGCATATGCAGTAATATCAACCCTTTTGCTTAAAGTCGGGACAAAGGATTGATCGCAACCTATAAGGTGATTATATACGTCGCTAAAATTAGCTGTGTTGATTCTGAATTCAGGTGTCATTTTTACAAGCCAAGTTCGGCCAACCCGAATCCATGACGTCCAAACTCATTTCCGTTGTACAACAAATACACCCTGCCGTCACATCCGAATACATGTGGATAACATTGCATATCGCTGTCCCACCCCCCGGGAGTGCCTTCTAACAACGGACAGTCATCATCGCGAGTCCAACTGACTAAATCGGTCGAATAGGCATGGCCAATCCTGTAGCCACGCCCTTTTGTGTTGCGGAAATCAAAGGACTCGCGAAAACAGAAAAACATATGATATTTGCCTTCAACGCAGACTACCGTTGGTAATGCCTGACTTTCATCGGGGCCAAGTCGATCAGAGATAACGCGCTTTGCTTCCTCTTTAGTCCATACAATGCCGTCTTTTGATATGGCATGCCCAATTTTGTAGGTTCGATCTGGGGGTAGATCCTGAGCGTAACGTTTCCAGCCCGTCCCGAAGATATACCACATGTGATAGTCACCATTAATAATCTTTACAAAACCGTCGCAAACGAGACAAGGCTCATGCAGAGACGAAGCAAGCACTGGGCCAGTTCCAAAACGGTTAAAGGTTTGGCCATCATCATCACTGATGGCCAAACCAATTGCCGTTTCAACCGATACTGAAACTCGGCGACTCCATCCAGTCGTATATGCAAGAATGCGACTCCCATCTCGAACAACATTCATCGGAAAAATACCATGCTCATCGAAAGCCCCCAGCTCGCCCAGTGGCATGACATTCGATTCCGAAACACGAATGATGTCTCGCATATTTTTGTTCATGTCGACGTAAGCCACATGGCTTAAATATTTTCCATTGACTGGGTCGATAGCGACTGAGGAAAAGTAAATTCGGACAAAGTCACTGAACTCAATTGCTTGAGGGGATTTAGCGAATTCCTTGCAACCATTTGGTAGCTTATGTTCAGAAGGGTCAAATATCTTGCCGTGTTTTTTCCAACGCATCAATTACTCCAATCTAGACTGAAGAACTGCCAATCCGAATCCATATCGACCAACCTGGTCACCTAAGTAGGCCATATACGTCTCGCCATCCAATTCGAACACATGGGGATAGCTAATCATTTCAGAATCCCACCCCTCTTCAGACACATCTATTCCTGCCTTTGAATCATCACGCTTCCAATTAGTCAGATCAGTGCTTGATGCATATCCAATACGGTATCCATTTTGCTTGCCGCGGAAATGACTGCTATAGCGGTAACAGAAAAACATGTGAAAAATGCCATTGGCATAGAATACATCCGGGCTTGCTTGAGCTTCGTCCTCTTCTATGCGACTTGGTACTAGATCACGATTCAGTTTGTGCCATAGAATTCCATCGTCAGACACCGCCATTCGGATTTTATATACCGGTTCGGCGCGACCATCGACTAGTTTCCATTTTCGGCCTGCAATGTAAAACAGCTGCCACTTTCCATTGAAACGGCGTACTTTCGGGCCGCTCAACACAAAAGGTTCATCTGGCGAATAGCTTAATACAGGCCCAGGACCCATTTTTTTGAACTCTACCCCATTGTCGTGACTGACGGCCACTCCAATAGCAACATTAAATGGCACTGATTCACAACGCGTCCAACCTGCATAATATGCTCGAACTTCATTGTCATCACCCCGCGTAACCGACACTGGATACGTTCCGAATTCATCAAATTCACCCAGACCACCAAGCTCTAAAATAGGCTGCTCGGCGACGGCAATAACTTTGGTGAGGTCGTTTCGATCAAGGTCGACCCAAGCAGAATAACTCACGTATTGACCGTTATCGTCAGCCGGCGGACGACATGAAAAGTAGACCCGCACAAAATCATCAAAGATCAATGTAGCTGGTGCCTGCGCAAACTCCTTCAACCAAGATCGTCCAGTGACATCTTGCGGCGTAAATATTTTGCCAAGTTTCTTCCAATGAAACATTTCAGATCAACTCGTAATTGGAATGAACGCTAGCACGAACAGTGTCGAGCGAATTAAACATCAGAACATCAATTATTGAGAGCCAGGGGACAAAACTATTGTCAAATTGGGAATACTGAAATGGCTTTGTTTTGATGAACTGAAGTTCTATTCCATGCGTTGTGAAATCATTTCTTTTATACAGCTCAATACCTCCAATAGTATTGATATATTTGTCAGCACCCATTGCCGCACAAATTGCGAGCACTTTTTCCTGCGACTTCAAGTCGTGATCTATTGCGATACTGGAAGAAACACGAACGTCAGAATCAATACCGAGGTGCCGGCAAGTTTCTACAAGCGAATTATGGAGATAACGAAACAAATTACCCTCGCCATTTAGAATTACTCGCTCAAGCAACGGAAAAGTCTGTGAAAAGTACGGTGCTCTCCTATAAGCCCCTATAAATTTGCTAATTAACTTCGCTCGATCAAAATCGGTTGCGAGTTCGCGCTGAATAATATTAAGCGAGTCGGAGTCCTTTTTTAACGGTAAAGAGAACATTGAATCACTACCATTTACTAACATCCGATTGCGATTAATCCAACCTTTCTTCGTGAATTTTATATTGTCGTAGACGATGAAAGTGTCCACTGACGCAATAAGTTGAAAATAGCCAATATACGGAAAGAAATATGGCTGCATAATTGCTAGTCTCATAGTAAATACCAAAGCGACTTCAAAGCCGAACTTTTACTCAAATCATTGCCGAGAGATAAAATCACAGATTTCATCAACTATTTCTATAGCCAAATCCGGATAGATAGGCAGGCAAAGTACTTTTGACGCAGCTTGCGTCGCCACGGCCAAGTTGTCAGTGTTTGCTGAAGAGAGTCCACGATACATAGGGAATTCTGAAATTAACGGGAAAAAATAGCGGCGAGGGTGAATATCGATAGCTTTCAAACGATCATTTAACTCATCCCTATCAATCGAGTATTCTTGATCAATCAAAATTGGAAAGTAAGCATAATTACTAACATACTCTCCTGAATCACTCAGACAAACCACTCCTCGAACGCTGCTTAGTTTAGCTCTGTATGCTTGATCTATTTTTTTACGCTTATCTATTGCGGTACCAATATATTTGAGCTGAAGAAGCCCTAACGCAGCATTGAACTCGCTCATCTTGCCATTGATACCCGGCGCAACAACACTAGTTTCACCAGCGTGACCAAAGTTTTTTAGTTGATCAATTCGGATCTTAGTTTTTAGATCAGGACAGACTATTGCGCCGCCTTCAAATGTATTGAAAACTTTTGTTGCATGAAAACTTAAAATTGACAGGTCTCCGTGCTTAAGTACACTTCCACAATGACAGTTCACTCCGAATGCATGGGCAGCATCATATATAACTTTCAAGTTGTAGGTATCCGCGATTTCTTGTATTGCATCAACATCACACGGATGTCCATAACAGTGAACAGCCAGGATTGCTGTTGTTTGAGGAGTTATAGCCGCTTCAATTTTTTGGGGATCAATATTCAGTGTTTTTGCATCTATATCAACAAAAACAGGCTTGATTCCATTCCACAATAATGAATGAGAAGTAGCAACAAACGAATAGGGCGTTGTAATTACCTCACCAGTGATTCTCAGCGACTGTAATGCTGTCACTAAAGCAATAGTTCCATTAGTAAATAGCGCAATATGTTCAACACCTAAGTACTCACACAGCTCTTGCTCCAACTGCTGATGAAATGGACCACCGTTTGTTAGAACCTTGTTACTCCATATCTTCTCCAGATATGGTAAAAATTCGTCCAGCGGTGGGAGATATGGTTGTGTAACAAAGACGGTTTTCTTTCGCATAGGGGAACCAGCTACTGACTGTAGAGTTTTAAATCATTTTCCTAACTTAGGTCTTTTATTTCGGATCCTTTACAAATACCCTTCTGAAAAACACCAACAAGAGTGACATTAATCCGCCCGCCATAGTACCTATTATGCAGATCAAGGCACGTCTTGGCGCTGATCTCATATCAGGGGCTACTGCTGGATCAATAACTCTAAATACATACTCTTCGCGAACATCTGCTAACATGGTGATTCGTGTCTGCGACTCAATTAACTGATAAAACACACGCTGCATATCAACCAGTTGTGTTGCGTCCAATTGCTGGCGGAGATAAGAAATCGCATTGTTAGCCTCTTGTACATCACGCGTGCGCACGTCTTGATTGAGTGCTGAAACCAATTGATTGACCCACTCAGCAGCCTCAGCCGGGTTAAGCCAATTAATGGCAACTGTCACGATGCCAGTGTTTCTATCAGGGCCCGATACAGTTAGAATTTCGCTGAATTTTCTAAAAGCTTCCTGCTGTGTGGGCGTTCCATCCTCTCTTAGCCATTCACTCTCTATTGGGTTGTAAATACTTTCATCAATTACACTATTTTGTGAGCTTTTATTCCAAGTACTGGCAAACAGAGGCACCAGCAATTTATTCTCTTCAATAAACCGGCCTATAAACTGGCGAGACTTTAACGTAGCAATGGCCGTGTTTATGTTATTACCACTGCCTGAATTTATGTTCACACCTAGCAAAGCCGCCGCTCCACCAAACTGCGAAGCCAATCCTCCACTAGATTGCTCTTGTTCAGCCTGTGCAAGCGTTGTTTCTGCGGTATAAATCTCTGTCATTGTCAAGGCAACGACTACGGAGACGATAGCGGCCACCGCCGTGATCCCAATTATCAACCACTTCTCCTCCCAGAGAATCACAGACAGTTCACGCAGATCAATTTCATCATCGCGATTGAGTTCATGGTGCTGGGGATTCAAAGTACTCCCAAATTTTTCTGGACTTTGTTCACTCATAGACCTAATTCCCCACTCTATCAATCGCCAATAAAGTAGTACTCACGTTAAATAACAATTGCGACGCATTACGAAGCGTTAAAAGTAAATTAGGCTGAACTACTTTAAACGGAACTACAATACTATCGCCAGCTTCGAGTTTCTTGCGAGATTCGAAGAACCAGCGCGCATCATTGAAAGAAACTACTTCACCGCTGGCTTTAATAATATAGACATTCTTCTCATCCGAGAGTCGAGTATATCCACCGCTTCGATCTATATAGTCGGCTACTGTCGTATCGGGTGTCCATAAATGTGAAGTTGGCCGGTTGACCTCGCCAACAACAGACACCTCCTGCTGGGTTCGCGGCACAATTAGCCTGTCGCCAGCACGCAAGATTACATCGAAAGCGCCACCACGATTAATCGCATTGGGTAAACTGATCACTAGCCTACCCGCAGCACTTACCTGGCTGATATTGGCCAGCAATTCGGTGAGCAGGCTGTTGTCTTGTTGCTGTTGAACGTTGTCGGAGATCGTCGGTTGCAGTCGTTGTGTGATAATTTCACGCTGTAGCCGTTCGCTGTACTCGTTTAGCAAATTCTGCTCGTTTTGACGCAAGTCTTCGCGCAGGAAAATCGCGGCACGAGCGTCGGCATAAGCAGTTAAGCCTCCAGCCCGAGCAATCAAACTCGACAGAGTTTCATCTTTAGTTATTGCGTAGGTGCCTGGGGCATTCACTTCGCCACTAATAGTCACGTTCTCACGCTCGGTCCAGTTTGGCATTTGCCTTATAACTAATTGATCAAAAGGCTGCAGGAGTGTGGCACGGCCTGTGCTGGCACTACTTAAGGTTAAATCGATAGAAACATGCCCAACTTCTCGCCCTATCGCGGGCTCTGCGTCATAGCGAGTTACCTCTGCCGTACGCGTTTCTGCACTTTCCGTTAATCCTCCGGCAATTTGAATGAGGTCAGATACGTCGAGCTCACGATGAAGTGGATAATTGCCAGGAAACCGCACACTGCCAAGTACGCTAATAATTCTCGTTGGTGTTTTTGTATCAGCTTGCTGACGTAATTTATCTAAAGTGCTTGAAAGTAATACATCTCTAGTTGCATTGGCACTGAACACAATTAGTCTATCGCGCTCTTGCAGCGGAAAAGGCGCGAGAGGTTTTAGCGTTCTAGGGTCAAGGTCAACCTTTAATACTTCAATGTCGCCTTGTTCATTGACCTCTCGTTCCAACAACACATATTCCAAATCGGTCTCTTCACTTAATCCCCCACTTGCCTGCAATAAATCACCGAGATCGTTATTGCGATGTAGTGGGTAATCTCCAGGAAAGCGCACATTGCCGGCAATACTCACTAATTCGGGGGCCCGACGGAATGCCGTTTGATTCCGGAGACGCTGTATTGTATCCGCTAACAAGTCTTCTCTTGCCTGATTAACGTTGAAAACGTACACACGGTCTAGCTCTTGCAAAGAAACCGGCACCTCCGTAAGTAAAGACACCGAGTTTAATCTGTTAGCTTGCACTTCAACTGTGCCGCGCCGGTCAATACGACGCTCCAGTAACAGGTAATCCAAATCTGTATTTGCGTCTAAGCCACCGGCAAAGCGAATAACATCGTCCATGCTCATGCCTTGCACTAGAGGGTAGTCTCCAGGAAAGCGCACATTGCCGGCTATGCTCACAATCAACGGTGGGTTTTCAAAGGACGCCTGCGCACGTAAGCGATTCAGCAAACCGGCTACTTGCTGTTGCCGGGATTGGCTGGCACCGAATGTCAGGACTTGATCGCGTGGCTGCAAGATCAGATCAACAGCCGAGCCCGGTGCCGCAATCGCTTGCCCTAAGTTGACGTAGAGCAATTCGATGCGGCGAGTCGGCTGTGTTTCACGTGCTATTAAGGCGTACTCCAAGTCAGGGTTAGGCAACATATCCCCAATTGAGGATATGACATCACTAACTCGCATACCTTGGCTCCACTCAAAGCTGCCCGGGCGCTGAACATGGCCTTCCAACATCACAATGCTTTCTACCTGGTCCAGAATCGAGAATACCTGAATAACATCGCCATCCATCAAGGTGGGGTCCGGGGCATTGCCTGGGCTAAGATCCACATTCACCACGGTGCGTTGGCCGCTCTGGTTAATTCGCTCAATACGTGAGGCACTCGGGAATGCTGTCGGGTTTAAGCCACCAGAAAGCGAGAGAATTTCGGCGGGGCTGGTCTCGTCTTTTAATTCATAGATAGCTGGGCGGCGCACTTCACCGGCGATACCAACTGTTTGACCTATAGTGGGAATAAAGATGACATCGCCGGGCAACAAACGTACATCACCACTAGTATCACCACGCAACAGTAGGTCGTAAAGATCGAGCTCGGTTACCAGTTCGCCGGTACGCATCAGCCGCACTTTGCGCAGTGAGCCGACGCGTGTCACCCCGCCGCTGGCAAATAAGGCGTTAGTCATAGTGCTTAAAGAGCTAACCGTATAAGACCCCGGCTGCACTGCCTCGCCCAATACAAACACGTTGATTGAGCGCAAGGCGCCCATGGTTACTGAAGCGTTCTGGCCAATTAGTTGATTGGAAACGATATTCTGAATTTGTTCACGCAGCTCCTGATAACTCAATCCGGCCACGCTAACCGGACCGATCTCAGGGAACATAAGCATGCCTTCTCGAGTAATCACCAGCTCGTGGGTTAAGTTGCGCTGCCCATAGAGTTGGATGACCACGGTGTCGCCTGGCCCCATGATGTAATTGGCTGGCACGGGGATATTGGTAGCCGGTGCGAAAGTGGATGGTGAACCACCGAATAGTTCGTATCCAAACTGACGTAATGGCGTGCCTGTTCGCTGTTGTACTTGATCTGTTTCAATACTGTCAGCCTCTTGCAAAGCTTGGGCATCTTGCTCTATTACTTGCTCGTTAGGCGCAGGCTCCACTGGTGCACTAGTGTCTCGCACATTAACCGTTTCAGGAATTTGCTGCTGACGCTCACCAATTCCACCACCTGCCTGTTGTAGTAATGCTTGGCGCTCTTCCTCACTTAAGGAATTCAGTTGAGCTTGTTGGGCAGGAGTTAAACTAACCCCTTGTGCATACCCTTGCGAGATATTGACGGCAGTTATAAAAAGACTGAAGGCAACGCTAGCCAGAACTGGAAACAGTTTAGTTTTCTTCATTTTTAAATCAATTCTCATTAATCAGACAAACCTTTTAATTCAATAAGTTTGTATCGGAAATTTAGGGTTGCTGCGGCAATTTTATTGCCACCTAAGCAGTGCGTTTTATTGAGCTGCTAACACGCTACCGCCCTACCTGGGCATTATGCAGCATCTTGGGTATTGCTTTGTTTATCAAACCTGATCGCCTGCAGGGCAGGCTCCTGATATGGATTAACCTGTCAACTACTTGCGTTGG
>OJDV01000191.1_pt1 | contig 24571 bp, 25 predicted proteins | sample 1592911 | NCBI WGS metagenome assembly OJDV01 (sample SAMN05416860, study PRJEB24817) | seawater metagenome | isolation source: Sea water | place: Canada:Atlantic | collected 2013-11 | reverse complement strand
CGTCGGCAGCGTCAGATGTGTATAAGAGACAGGTGCCGAAGTCGCCGATCTTCGATCCGACGCCGAGCCCAGATCTCGTCCGATACTCCTCGGCGGTGACCCAGAGCTGGCACAACGTCTCGCCGTCGAGCGACTTCCCCGACACGCCGGGCGCGAGCTCGACCTCGTAGAACTCGCCATTGTATGTCATCGCGAAGTCACCCGAGTAGCCGAAGTCGCCCACGGAGCCTCCCGTGAGCAGCGTGTTGGGCGTGCCCTCGGTCGAATGGGTCGCGTCCACCTCGTCGTCGGTCGGGGCCGGATCATCGCGCGTCACAGGGGTCGCCTTACAGGCGGCCCCGGTGAGCGAGAGCGTGGCCAGCAGGGTGATGAGGGTGCTCATTCTTCGCATAATGCCGTCGTGTTCCATGAGTATCTCACGGGTCCTGCTCCTCGGTCCGTGTGCTCGAGCCACTGCGCCCCTGACGAGCGAGCGCACCGAACCGCGATCAGGAGGAGGACCTCCTGAACGAGAGTACCACACGACGTACGAGCTTCGCTTCCCGTGCAACGAAGACCTGGCCACGCGCTCATTCACCACTGAGTTCTTCTCGAACGCGTGGGCCTACAGGGTCACCTGGCTCGCCAACGACGTGGCGGTTATGGGCCTCCAGGTCAACGACGACGGCGACGTCGAGGTCACCGAGACACCCTTCGACCTCTACCGGTGGGGCTTCGAGTCGCAAGGCGACGGCACGTACCGGATCATGAACGAGAACACCAACCGCACCTACGACCTCCCCTTCGTCGCGGACACCGAGTTCCCGGATTCCGAGCTGGGCATCATCGGGGCCGCTGGCCCGGCGAACTTCTGGACGTTCGAGTACGCCAGGGACAGGTTGACCCACAGCACCTACAGGGACCGCAGCGGCGACCGCCTCCAGGGCCCGGGCTGGTACCACATCCGCAACCAGATGTATCCGGGTTCGTACCTGTCGGGGCTCAGCTTCGGCGCGTTGCACCCCACACCCGAGTTCCAGTTTCCGACCCACTACGCGTTCTCGCGGATCGAGCCTCGACTCTGAAGGGTTCGAGGTTCGAAGGCCCCGGGACATCCGAGGGCGGCTTCCGAGGCCAGACTCACGCTGACGTGGCGCGTGGCGCCACGCGCTGACGAGCGCGGCCTCGGGCGCCAGCTCGCTCCTCCGGCGTATCCGGGCGGGTGCCCTGCTTGCCCCCCTCGAACATGAGTTGGAGGGTCGGCCGCCGCGTCCTGCCAAACCGCTCGTCGTGACGAACCGCCCGCCCGAGGTGATCACTCGAGTTCGTCTTCGCCACCCGGCATGCGCAGCAGGTTGGTGTCCTCGGGTATGGGCGCGGGCTCATCGAGCGCGTCGAGCCCACGCGTGACCTCGAACCGCTCCCCCACGCGCGAGAAGACCGAGCCGCCCATGCGACCGATGGTGCGCACGCGCTCCCAGTCGACGTGGTGGCGCTCGTCGACGACGCCGTCATGGCAATGGACCATGACGACCTGGCCGATGACGACGTTGCCGCTGCCCGGCGCGCCGTCGGCGAGTGGGACGACGTGGGTGGTGACGCACTCGTAGGCGATGGGGGAGACGGCGAGCCGAGGAGGGGCGACCTTGTCGGAGGGGAGGGTCTGGAAGGGGACATGGTCGAGCTCGCTCTCGCCGTGGGGGAGGGGGTGCGAGAGCGCGCTGACGGCGCGCGCGTAGTGCTCGGTGGCGAGGTTGACGACGAACGCGCCGAGCCCGCCCTCGGCGACGGGGCGCAGGTTCCGCAGCGTGTCCTTCTCACCGCCCTCGGACGGGTTCGTCACGACGATGATGAGCGTCATGGGGTCGTGGCCGCCGCCGGTGAAGAACGAATAGGGCGCGACGTTGACGACGCCGTCCCGGTCGATCGTGGAGACGACGGCGACGGGCCGAGGCGTGACGCCGCCCACGAGCAGCTTGTAGCGGGCGGAGCCGTCGATGTGGTCGGGGTCGAACTTCATGTGCGTGTCACTCTTCGTGGGTTTCGGGGCCGAGCGTCATCACGAGCGCGTCTCGCATGCGGACATCGTGAGACATCGCCTCCAGGAGAAGCAGGCTCTTCAGAAACCTGAGCGCGCGTGCGCTCTTGATCCCGATGGCGTCGGCGAACTCGAGCCAGCTCGCGCCCGTGAGGAACCCGTGGGTGTCCTCCCCCAGATACGGTCGCTCGTTGGCGAAGAGGTCGCGGGCGAGCCTGCTCTCCTGGGGCAGATGTAGCTTGGCGCAGACGGGCTCGTACTCAAAGCGGTACGTCTTGCCACGCCGCTCGAGCACGTCCGCCAGGACCCCTTGTTGGTAGACGAAGCCGCGGCTCACTTGAGCGCCTCGGGCACGCGCTCACTCAGGCCGAGCTCGAGGCCGAGTAGCTCACACAGCGTCAGGAGGGTCTCCAGCGTGGGGTTCCCCTTCCCTGTCTCGATGTCACTGAGCGTGTGCACGCTCACGCCCGCGATCTCGGCGGCGTCGCGTTGGCCCAACCTCAAGCTCTTGCGGCGCGCGCGGAGCGCGGCGCCAAGACTGATCGAATCGCCAATGGGGTGCGTCACCGGAACCTCTGCTTCGGACATGTGTGTGTTCATTAGAGTGAACATGCATGGGTGTTTCATGTGGTCGTCGAGGAGAAACGACCTTGATGTTCACTTTGATGAACTCATGTGTAGCTCGAAGGGCCCTGAGATCCGCTCGAGCGCGGCGAGGGTCTTACTGAGCGGAGCGCCCGGGGGCGGAGCGCTCGAGAGCAGCTCGACGAGTCCCATGGCTTCCTGGCTGCTGAGTTCGATGTGGACCGAGTTCTTCAAACTCGAGAGCGCGGCGTGCTCGAGCACCTGGGGCGTCTGCTCACCTCCTTGCACCGCCTGAATGGTCCGGTCCGCCATCGCCTGACGTACGACCCAGGAGGCGCTCTGGGCCATCTCGTCGAGAAGGAAGGCCTCCTCACTGGTCTCCAGGCCCAACGCCTCGCGGACCTCGTCCAGACGCACCTGGGTCAACGGGTTGGCCTTGGCCTGGAATCGAATCGTGGTCCCCGCTTCGCGTGAACACGTACGCGGCCCCGCTCGACGTGTTGGTGTTGCTCGAGGGGTTCCCCACAGCACCGCCCTCGCGCGAGGCGCCGACGACGAGCGTGTCACCCGAGATGGCGACCGATGCACCGAAGTAGTCGCCCACACCCGTGTTCGAGGCCTTGACGTGGTCCTGTCTCAGGGCCGCGCAGCTCACGCCGAGGATGCCCAGTCAGGGAGCCGGGCCATCACAGCTCGTGTCCATCCCCAAGGCCCCGTCGCCAGAGGCATTGGTGGTGCCTGGAGGGCACACCTCGCAGGTGTTGAATGAGACATACTCATTCGTCAGGCACAGCCGCTCCTGACACGACGTGTCCATCCCGGACACGTCGTCACCCAGGGCGTTTGTCGCGCCGACCGCGCACGAGACGCACGTGTTCGACGAGACGTACTCGTCGGTCGAGCAGGTCGTGGGCGACTGGTAGACATGGACCCTACCTCGAGTTCCACCGTCTGGTGAGCCGATGGCAAGGATCTCGCCGTCAAGGGCGACGGACGCGCCGAAGGCGGACCGAGCAGGATTGAAGACGACCCCTCCTGGGGTCTGGATGTCGGAGGGCTTGAAGAACGCCTGCTGACTCCACGCTCCTGCGCTCCTCGTGAACACGTACGCGGCCCCGCTGTCCTGCCAGTTGGTTCCGCCGTTGGACCCGGTCTCGTCGCTGTCCTCTCCTGGCGCGCCGATGACGACCGTGTCGCCCAGGATCGCCACCGAGGAGCCAAAGGACGCCAACTGGCTGGTGTTCGAAGCCTTGAGGTAGGCCTGCTGGCTCCACGTACCCGAGCCCCCGCTGCGCGTGAAGACGTAGGCAGCGCCGCTGCCACCTGCCGAGTTGTTGGACTGAGTCCCTCCGACTCCCGTCGCCGAGCTGTCCTCCCCAGATGCGCCGACGACGAGCGTGTCGCCCGAGAGCGCCACGGCGCGACCGAAGCCGTCGTTCGAGCCCGTGTTCGAGGCCTTGAGGTAGGAGCTCTGAGTCCATGTGTTCGTGCTCCTCGTGAACACGAACACCGCGCCGCTGCCGCTCCTCGAGTTGTTGGTCTGGTTTCCGTCGACCACGGACGAGGAGCTGTCTTCACCGCTCGCGCCCACGACCAGAGTGTCTGCCTCCAGGGCGATGGAGGTGCCGAAGCGGTCGCCCAGGTCGGGGTTGGCGGACTCGAGGTGGGCCTGTTGAGTCCAGGTGGTGCCGCTGCGTGCGAACACATACGCAGAGCCGCTGACGACGGCTGGCGAGAAGCCATTGTCACCAGGGGCGCCGATGACGACGGTGTCTCCGTCCACGGCGACGCTGTCCCCGAAGTGGTCGTCCTCTCTGGTGTTCGAGGCCTTGAGGTAGGCCTGCTTGCTCCACGTGGTGTTCGTGCGTGTGAACACGTACGCGGCGCCGCTGTCGGTCTCGGAGCCGGGGACGGGGACACCGTCGACACCCACCGAGGCGCTGTCTTCGTCGGGTACGCCGACGACGATGGTGTCACCCGAGATCGACACGGACGCACCGAACGCGTCCTCATCGTTTGTGTTGGACACCAGGCTGGCCTGCTCGGTCCATGTTCCCATTCTCCTGGTGAACACGAAGACCGCCCCGCTCTTAATCGTGCGGCCATTCACGAGGTTGGGGTTCTTCGGTGCGCCGACGACGAGGGTGTCACCCGAGAGCGCCACGGACTCGCCGAAATCGCCGCCACCCGCCGGGCTGTAGGGGCCATCGACGAAGCTCTCGCTCAACACCTCACACGTCGCTCCGAAGATGCTCAGGCAGGGGTCCGGGCCGTCACAGACCGTGTCGGCGCCTGCCGCGCTCTCATAAGGAGCGTTCGTGGTGCCTACAGCGCACGCGACGCAGGCGTTCGAGGAGACGTACTCGTCGACACCGCACAGCACCGCGTCGCAGATCGTGTCCGGTCCCAACGCCCGATCGCCCGCCGCGTTCGTCGTGCCCGCGGGGCACGCGACGCAGGCGCTCGAGGAGACGTACTCGTCGGCCTGGCACACGGTCGGGTCGCAGGTCGTGTCGGGGCCGGTGGCGTCGTCACCCTCAGCGTTGAAGGCGTCGACGGGACACGCGACGCAGGCGTTCGAGGAGACGTACTCGTCGGCGCCGCACAGCTCGGCCTCACATGAGGTGTTCATGCCCGAAGCGTCGTCGCCCGCGTCGTTCGTCGTACCAGGGTCGCACGCGACACATGCGCGACCCTGAACGCGCTCGTCCTCGGCGCACGACACGGCCTCGCACGATGTGTCGGGGCCAGACGCGTCGTCGCCCGCGTCGTTCGTCGTGCCCGCGGAGCACCCCGCGCACATGTTCGACGAGACGTACTCGTCAGCGTCGCAGATCAACGCGTCGCAGGTCGTGTCCGGGCCTGAGGCGTCATCACCGGCGTCGTTGGCGGTTCCAGCGGGGCAGGGGACGCAGACGTTGTCCGTGACCGCCTGGTTCGACGGACACATCGAGCCATCACATGGCGTGTCGCCACCCGAAGCGTCGTCTCCAGCGGCGTTGAACTCGCCGGTTGAGCATGCAACGCATGCGTTCTCATCGACGCGCTCATTGACGCCGCACAACACCGCGTCGCAGGTCGTGTCCCGACCCGAGGCGTCGTCTCCTGCGCCGTTGATCGAGCCCGCGTCGCACGGGGCGCAGGCGTTGGCGCGCACGCGCTCGTCCTCGGCGCACCGCAGGGCGTCACACGTCGTGTCGGGGCCGATGGTGTCGTCACCGGCGTCGTTCGTCGTGCCTGGTGCGCACGGGGCGCACGCGTTGCCTGCCACGCGCTCGTCTGCGCCGCACGATCGCTCGATGCACGTTGTGTCGGGACCCAACGGATCATCCCCCGCGTCCCTCCTCGTACCAGGGGCGCACGGGACGCACGCACCCGCCTCGACGGATTCATCAGTGTCGCACGGAGGGGCGACCTGGCCCATGTCGACGGACGCGTCCTCATCGGGCTCGAGCAGGAGTATGGGATCCTGCTGCTCGGGGTCCTGGCCGCACGCGGACAGGGAGAAGAGCGCCGTCATGAAGACGGCCATTGGTGTGATCAGGCTCGAGCGAATGTGCATGTCATGACCATGTGTGGGAAAACTCGTGTCCGTCGAGTCGATCGTGGTCGAAGCGTTGCCTCATCGACGCGACTTCACTACCCAAGGTCCCCATGGAGGAGTCTATGGGAAGACGACGTGCGCCGCGCCGCCGAGATCGCGTTCGGCGCCGGTGGCGAGTGTGTCGTCCGAGATGGCCACGCTGATGCCAAACCGCATTTGGCTGCCGACACCAGTGGACTTCAGGTAGGAGCTCTGGACCCATGAGTTGCCAGTGCGCGAATAGACGTATACGGCCCCCCGTGCGCTCGCGGAGTTGTCGCTCTGGTCGCCGTTCACACCCGTCGCGTTGCTGTCCTCGAGGGGGTCCCGACGACGAGGGTGTCGCCGTCCAGCGCTACGCTACGCCCGAACTCATCGCCCGCATCCAGGTCAAGGAGCACTCTCGCCGCATCTCAATGGGGCTTGAGTCTGGTGAGCGTTCAGCAGGTTCCATCGGTCAGATGAGGGGCGCGGGTGCCTGGCCGAGACGATGCGCCTGGAGCGCCTGGGTGACGAAGTCGAGAATGCTCGCGACCTTGGCCCGAGCCGAAGTCGAGGGTCGTCGTGTGTTCGAGGAGACGGGATTGGACACGCATGGGTGCCCGACTCGTGAACTACGACGAGAAGTGGGAGACCAGTGGGAAGTATCTGTATATGCTCGCGTATCAGAATTGGAGGACCTCGCGCCAGATCTCCGAATTCACTCGAGGCGCTGCGGAGTGGGGCCGCCGTGAGGGATGCCTCTTACACGACGTCTGGGCCTCGACCGAGAAAAGCGGCGTGGTCGAGACCGTTCACACGGAGCATGGCGGCTCCGACACAAACAGGAAGGATCCATGCGAGACGGCAGAATTTGGGTGGCGGTGATGGTCACGCTCACCCTCGCGGCGTGCGACGGCGGCGAGAGAGGGGGCGAGGCGTCGGCGCGAGAGGAGGTCGCCAAGGCGCCCGAGGAGGCCGCGCAGGAGAAGGCAGCGGGGGAGGAGCCCAAGGGAGCGACGACCAAGGGAGCGACGACCAAGGGAGCGCAGCCTGGAGGCCCGATGACCGGGGGGGCGATCGCGGCGCTCGACGAGACCTACGAGCGGATCGTGGAGAAGCGAGGCGGCCCGGTGAAGACCGCGTTCAAGGGGCCGATCGTCGACGACGAGTGGAACCGCAACCACTTCTACTACCCGAGCAAGCTCAGCGAGATCACTGGCCTCGACTTCGTCAAGCTCGCGTCCGTGAAGATAGTAAATGGGTCAAACGGCTTGCATCGGATCGTGGAGAAGACCCCTGACGCCGGCGAGACCGCCGAGGCGCACCGGCTGATGAGACTCCATGATCTCGCCGGCGCCAGGACTCAGCGCAAGGCGCGGCCGCTGCTCGAGTCCCTCGAGGACGACTCGCTCGACGAGGCCGCGCAGCGCGCCGCGTGGCTGGACGCCTACGTGAAGGGGTGGGAGCTGCGCACCGACTCGAGCCGACCGCTGGCCATGGAGCCGGCCTCCTTCCCGGAGGCGGCGAAGGTCGCGCAGCGGACGGGCATGGAGTTCGATAAGCTCGCGTTCGTTCAGTACAAGGGGGGCAGGCGCGGGCTCGAGTCGTTGGTGAAGACCTTCCCCGAGCTCGACGACCGCGAGGAGGTCCTGGCGGACGTCGAGAAGTGATCCTCCCGCGCCGGGCCCCTGCCCTCGCTCGCACCCAACGGACGCCAACGTGCCGGGCGCGAAAGCTGAGGTATACCAACGGGATCGGTCGGGTTGGAGTCTATGGTCCGGCAGGTGACGAACATGCGGCTCAAGAGCTGCGAGAAGTTCTGGAAGCGCCCGAATGCAGAGCGGATGCTGATGCGGAGATCGTGGTGGGTGGTCGGACGCCTGGAGGATCCGTGGCGCTTCACGCTGCGACTCAACCGGACACGCATGGAAGCCGTCTATTCTTCGCCTACCTTCTTGGCTACCAGGAAGTAGCTAGATACACGCTGAAAAATCATCTCCTTGTCAACGACCTGGAAACCCCCAGGTTCTGACATCAGAGTGTCTAGATCGTCGCTGTCGAGCCTTCTGATGGGAATCGGGATGACTCCAATCGTACACATGACGTGAACCATCAGAATCTGCATACGAATCACGAATGAGATTCTGTCCCGAAAGCAAGGTGTGACGGAGATGATCAACCCCCCAGGCTTGAGCAGTTCGTGCATCCTGCGTACAGCACGCTCGGGATCGGGAACTGTATGCAAGACATTGAAAGCCAGAATGACCTCGAACGAGTCCGCCTCGTACGCCTCATCAAAGATGTCGGCGTGCGTGAAGTTGGCATTCTCGATGCCGCCAGCATCGGCCTTCTCTCTCGCGATTCCAATCATCTCCGATGAAATGTCGATGCCCTGGACCTCCTTCACGAGGTGGGCAATATCGCAGGATGTCGTGCCTGTTCCGCAGCCGTAGTCCAAAACGACGTCGTCGTCGTTCAGGTGCTTCATCGCGTTTTCTCGACTCTTTTTATGGATGCCTTCGAATCGTTCTTCGGTTCTGTCGTAGTTGCTTGCGGAGGCATTCCAGAACTTCTCAGCTCGGTTCATCTCTTCACCCTTGTGCTATTCGTGAGGCACTGAGCCCGTTGCCTCGCAGCCACGCATCCCGACTCGGCGAGAGCGGCGGACGTTCCAAACCTGGAGTCGGGCGCACGCTGGGCTGAATGCCTGGCACTCGACGCCCAAACCGGAGGGTGTGGGCGGCGGCGCAACGGCCGATTGCGTGGAGTGATCACCGCGCTTGGTGTCTCTTCACTGCGTGGCGATGGTCCGTCTTCAAACTAGTGGTCTGGGAACTGGACATGGGCTTCCAGGACTCTTCGGAGCATCTCGACGATTTGAGCGGTTCGTTCATCCAGCATCCCGATGCCGTCTTCGGGGTTCTCGAACAGCCAACGTCCCATTGATTTGTCCACTGATCCCGCCAATCGAGTCAGCACATTCAGGGGCAAATCACTGCGCACCACGCCCAATTCCTGTCCCCTCTCGAGGTAGCGCTGAAGCCAGGAGAGGCATCGAGCGTCGACGCCCAGCTGCTCCACCTCCTCTGGGCTCACGTCGGACAGCGTCTGGACCAGCTCGACGACCTCTGCGTTGTCGACCGAGAAGCTGAACAGAGACCGGTAGTTGTCTTCGAGGCTGCTCCAGAAGTCTGATGCGGACAGTTCCTCCACCGGTGGTCGTCCTGCAAACACGGCTTCGAATCGCCGGACGGCCTCGTCGATCACGGTGGCGTAGAGGTCCATCTTGTCGTCGAAGTAGTAGTAGTAGGCACCCTTGCTGATGCCCGCCGCTGCCAGGATGTCGTTGAGAGACGCTCCATGCAGTCCCCCATGACGGAAGGACTCTGCGGCGCTCGAGAGGATTCTGTGGCGACGCTCAGGGTCGATCGTGTCGAACCGTGGTCTCGGCATGGCTTCCCTGGGGTGTGGCGTGGGCGAACGGACCAGTCGGTTCGACCGGGTGGTCTAAAGGTACTGCCCCCCCCCCGCCGTCACGTCCACACGAATCGAATACAGGGACTTCGAAACAGCGGCCTTGGCCGCTGATCGATGTGCCGTCCAGGTCACGTAGACGCCGTCCCTGGTTGCCCTTCCATGTGCTTCTCGAGCCCATCGGGAATCGACTCACACACCGAAGCCATCTGGCGACGCATCACCAGGTCGTTGAGGGCGACGTGTACGGTATTTCTCGGGGTGTACCGCGTGCACGGTTCGAGCGGTTCTTCAGCTCGATCAAAGAGGAGTACATCTGGCTTCACGGCTTCGAAGACGTTGACCTCCAGCCTCATCATCTTCACCTGAGCTCTCAGACCCGCCCAGACCCCATGCACCGAGTAGTATTGCCCATCGCCTGACGAATAGTCTCAACAGGACATCGCCCCAGGCGCTGGCGCAGCGGCGAGAAGCCATGGATGAATGATTGGCACAGTGTGTGCTCAGAGCCTCTCCAGAGACCAGACCCAGGAGGAGTCGAGTGAAAGCAGGTTTGTTGATGTCGATGTGTGTGCTCGCGGGATGCGCGACGCCTCTGTCGTACGTGCCCGAGCACGAACCACCGACGCCTCTGGTCCTGGATGCCCCCGAAGAGCGCGGCGGGGGTGGCGAGGGAGGAACACCCGAGCGTGGCGACTCGCTCGAGACGCTGCTCGAGTTCGTCACGCGTCAGCACCCCGGCTTGCGAGCCGACCATGCCCGCTGGCGCGCCCAGGTCGCCTCGGCACGAGCCGCAGGGCGTTGGGCCGACCCCATGGTCGGGTACGTGTTCGCGCCCTTGCCCATCGAGACTCGCCTCGGACCCAACCGCCACACGTTCTCGGCCAGCCAGAAGATCCCCTGGTTCTCGCGCACCGAGCTCAGCCAGGACGCCGAGCACGCCGGGGCTCGCGCGCTCGCCCGCAGCTTCGACGCGGGCTACCTCGCCATAAGGCTCGAGATCGAACAGCTCTACTGGTCCCTGTGGCTGCTCGGCAGGCAAGAGGAGGTGTTGAGAGGAGAGCTGGGGCTGCTCGAGTCGCTCGAGGCGAGCCTTCAGGCCCGAGTCGAGATCGGCGCGCGACCCGCCTCCGAGCTCTCTCGGATGGGCCTGATGCGGGTTCGACTCGCCGATCGGATCACGGGGCTCGGCTCACTGCGCCAGGCACAGGAGGCGCAGCTGGGCAGCGCGTTGGGGCTCTCGAGTCCTCACCGCCCCGTCTTCTCAGGCTCCTCGGCGCCCTCTCAGGCTCCTCCCGAGGTCGACCTCGAGCCGATGCTCGCGCGGGCCGAGGCGCCTCCACACCTGCGCGCGCTCGCCGTGCGAATCGAGCAGCGAAGAGCCCAACGCGAGGTCGTCGGCCTGGAGCACATGCCCAACTTCGAGATCGGCGCCCAGTGGTCCCTCATCGATGAAGGCGACGCCATGGGTGATGACAGGGGCAGGGACGCCGTGATGTTGCGCGTCGGGCTCACGATCCCGATCTGGTCGGCGGCCACCGACTCGAGGCTCGACGCGTCCCAGGCTCGCGTCGTCGAGGCCGAGGCCACGCTCGAGCGCGAACGTCAGGTCTGGCTCTCCCGACTGCGCGCGACCCACGCCCAGGCATGGGACGCGCACCGGCGCGTGCGCCTGATCGAGACGACCCTTCTCGCCCAGGCCCGCGCGACCTTCGACATGGTCCGTGGCGACTACGAGGCCGAGCGAGCCGAGTTCAGCGCGCTGCTTCAGGCCATCAATGACATCTACGAGCTCGAGCTCGAGCTCGCCCGCGCGCGCTCCCAACGCGCGCGTCAGATCTCACGATGGAACGCTCTCCTGGGCCACCCGCTCGTGACACCGCAGGAGATCAAGTGACAGACGAACATGAACGCGGCCCCCACGAGGAGCTCGAGATGACCGAGGAGCTCGAAGAGTCCCCAGCTGTCGAACAGGGAGGCCGCCCCGAAGGAGACGCAGACCCCGAACCCGCCCCCGGCGGCTCCCTGCGGGACGCCCTCGGGGCGCTCACGACGCGGCACAGGGTCGGGCTCGCCGTGCTGTTGCTGGTCACGCTCGGGTCTGGTGTGTGGCTTGGTCGAAGCGGCTCGAGCTCGGATGGGCCAGCGGCCGAGCCGACAGGCGCGACGGGTCACGAGAATCACTCGGAGGCCGCCGTGACGACGTGGACGTGTTCGATGCATCCTCAGGTTCAGTCGCCCGAGCCCGGGAGCTGTCCGATCTGTGGGATGGACCTCATCCCTGCCCAAGACCCCGGCTCGGGCGCACCTCTCGGTCCCGCGCAGGTGCGCCTGACCCGGCGAGCTCAGTCGCTCGCGCGCATTCGAACCGAGGCCGTCACGACCTCCTCGATGCGAGGAGCCCCGAGGGAGCTCCTGGGCCGGGTCGTCGAGGACGAGGGCTCGCTGCGCGCCGTGACGTCGTGGATCGCCGGCAGGGTCGACCGGCTCTCCGTCTCGACCACAGGGGCGCGCGTCAGACGCGGCCAGACGCTCGCGCGGATGTACAGCCCGGAGGTCTACGCCGCGCACCAGGACTTGCTCGTGGGGGTCGAACAACTCGAGGACATGCAGCAGGCCGACCCCTACGCGCAGCGAGCCGCTCGAGGCCAGGTGGCGTCGGCGCGTCAGCGTCTGCGCTTGCTGGGCTTCTCGGGCTCCGAGCTCGCGAAGATGGAGCGCGCCGACGAGCCCTGGACGCGAGTCTCGATACGAAGCACCGCGACCGGGACCGTCATGCGGCGCAACGTCCGACAGGGTGAGTACGTCCAGAAGGGGGCCGTGCTCTTCGAGCTCTCGGACCTCGAGACCGTCTGGGTCGAACTCGACGCCTACGAATCCGACCTCCAGGCCGTCGAGGTCGGTCAAGAGGTGAGCTTGACGGTCGACGCCCTCGAGGGTTCGGAGCGTACGGGGACCGTCACGTTCATCGACCCGGTGCTCGATCCCAGGACTCGGGTCGCCTCACTGCGCATCGAGGTCCCGAACGCCGACGGTCGGATCAAGCCCGGCATGTACGTCAGCGCCAGGCTCGAGTCCGAGCTGACCCCCCCCGGGATGCCGCTCCCCCTCGTCATCCCGAGGAGCGCGCCGCTGTTCGCCGGCGAACGCTCGCTCGTCTACGTCGAGGTCTCGTCGGAGACCGAGGGGGCGACCTACGAGGCCCGCGAGGTCGAGCTGGGGGCCAGGCTGGGTGAGAGGTACGTCGTGCGCGCCGGCCTGAGTCGGGGCGAGCGCGTGGTGACCCACGGAGCGTTCGCGCTCGACTCCGACCTCCAGATCCGAGGAAACCTGAGCCTGATGGCCCGCCACGACGACACGTCGAGGCCCGACGAGCCGGCTCGAATCGACATGTCAGTGGCTGGACGAAAGGCGCTCACGCCCCTGCTCGTGGGGTACCTGGACATTGGAGAGCGCCTGGCCGACGACGAGCTCGAGGGCGCGCGATCGGGCGCGACGCGCTTGCGAGAGACGCTCTCCGCGATCGACCTCGACGACTCACGCGCGAAGAAGACCCTGAGCGCGCTCTCACGCAGGATGTCACAGGACCTGGAGCGCCTGGAGGGCGCGGAGGCCCTGGACGAGGCGAGGGCGGCCTTCTCGGGAGTCACCGAGGTCCTCGACGAGGTCCTCGCCCGCTTCGGGAACGTGCTCGAGGTCCCCATCCGCAAGGCGTTCTGCCCGATGGCCAACGGCAACGAGGGCGACCACTGGTACCAACGCGCGGAGGAGGTCGACAACGTCTACTTCGGCAACCAGATGCGCCAGTGCGGTGAGATCCAACAGGTCGTGAACGCAGGCGCGCACATCCTCGCCGCCACCTCCCCGGACCTCACCCCCGACGCGCCGGGGCAAGGAGGCGGGCATGTCCACTGACCCATGGTCGAAGTCGCTGGGCTGGTTCTTGAACAACCGCCTCATCGTCGCCATCCTGATGATCTTGCTCCTGGGCGCGGGCCTGGCCGTCCACCCCTTCGACGACGTCGCCCAGACCCTGCGCACCTCCCTGCCGTTGGGTATCGGTGACCTGCCTCGTGACCGGGTCGCCGTCGACGCGATCCCGGACATCGGAGAGAACCAACAGATCGTGTTCACGACGTGGCCGGGGCGGAGCCCGACGGACATAGAGGACCAGATCACGTACCCGCTGACCACGCAGCTCCTGGGCCTCCCCGGGGTCAAGACCGTGAGGAGCTCGTCGATGTTCGGGTTCTCGTCGATCTACGTGATCTTCGAAGACGGCGTGGAGTTCTACTGGTCCCGCTCCCGCATCCTCGAGAAGCTCTCCGCGCTGCCCGCGGACCTCCTCCCGGAGGGGGCGACCCCGGTGCTCGGCCCCGACGCCACGGCGCTCGGCCAGGTGTACTGGTACACGCTCGAGGGTCGAGACCCGAAGACGGGCGAGGTCGTGGGCGGCTGGGACCTCCACGAGCTCCGCACGCTCCAGGACTGGACCGTGCGTTACGCCTTGCAAGCGACCTCGGGCGTGAGCGAGGTCGCGTCGATCGGCGGCCACGTCGCGGAGTTCCAGATCGACGTCGACCCCCAGAAGCTCGAGGCCTACGGCGTCCCGATCACGCAGCTCGCCCGGGCCGTGCGCGAAGCGAACCGAGACGTGGGCGCGCGCACGCTCGAGATCAACCGCGTGGAGTACATCGTGCGGGGGGTCGGGCAGATCGAGAGCATCGGCGATCTGGAGGAGACCGTCGTCGTCGAACGAGACGGCAGGCCGCTGCGGGTCAAGGACCTGGCGACGGTCGGCCTGGGCCCCGCGCAGCGCAGAGGCGCGCTCGATGTCGGCGGCGCGGAGGCCGTGGGAGGCGTCGTCGTGGCCCGCTACGGAGAGAACCCGGTGGAGGTGATCGAGGCGCTGCGCGAGAAGATCGAGCAGCTCACCCCAGGCCTGCCCGAGCGCACGCTCGAGGACGGCAGGGTGTCCAAGGTCACGATCGTGCCGTTCTACGACCGCTCGGTGGTCGTGCGCGAGACGCTCGGGACGCTCTCGGAGGCGCTCGTCCAACAGATCCTGATCACGATCGTGGTGGTGCTGGTGTTGCTCGGGAACCTGCGCACGTCGCTGGTGATCTCGTCGATCCTGCCGCTCGCCGTGCTCGCGACCTTCGTCCTGATGTGGTTGACCGGGGTGACGGCGAACGTGATGAGCCTGGCGGGGATCGCGATCGCGATCGGCACGATGGTCGACATGGGGATCGTGCTGACCGAGAACATGTTCGAACACTTCGAGGACGCAGAGACCCCCGAAGCCCGCCTCCAGGCGTTGCGTGAGGGAGCCGTCGAGGTCGCCCCGGCCGTGGCCACGAGCGTCCTCACCACGGTGCTCTCGTTCCTCCCCGTCTTCGGACTCACGGGGTCCGAGGGCAAGCTCTTCCACCCGCTGGCCTACACCAAGACGTTCGCGCTCCTGGCCGCGCTCGCCCTCTCACTCCTCGTGCTCCCGACGCTGGCGAGCTGGGTGCTCCGCCCTCGCGTTCGGCGCGCACCGGGGGAGCGCTGGACGCAGCGCCTGAGCGCGTCACTCCAGGGGTCGACCCATGTGCGCGACCTGACGCTTCTTGGCCTCGGGGGAGTGCTCATCGTGTTCGGGTCATGGTGGATGGGCGGCCTGGTGGCGCTCGTGGGGGCCGCGCGAGTCTCGCGCTCGGTGCTCCCCGACGCGTGGGCCAGGCGTACGCCATGGCTCGAGAACACGCTGGCCGTGGCGGGCGTGCTCGTCTTGCTGACCGACGCCTGGCTCCCCTTTGGTCCCGGGGCCCCTTGGCGCCACAACTTCTCCATGGTCGCGGGCGTCTCGCTCGGGCTGCTGCTCTTCTTCTGGGCCTTCCTGCAGGTCTACGAGAAGCTGCTCGGCTGGACGCTCCAGCACAAGACGGTGTTCTTGATCACGCCAGCGCTCATGCTCCTCACGGGGGTGACGGTGTGGCTCGGGTTCGACCGGACGTTCGGCTGGCTCCCTGATGGAGCGCGCATGAGCCCTGCGGCGGTCGAGCTCGCGCACGCGTTCCCCGGTCTGGGTGAAGAGTTCATGCCACCCTTTGATGAAGGACAGTTCCTCTACATGCCGACCGTCATGCCGCACGCCTCGCTGGGGCAGGCGCTCGAACAGCTCAGGATCCTGGACGCCGCCATCATGGGGATCCCGGAGGTCGAGGAGGCGGTCGGCAAGCTAGGGCGCGCAGACAGCGCGCTCGACCCGGCGCCCGTGTCCATGTTCGAGACCGTGGTGACCTACAAGCCCGAGTTCCGCACCAGGCCCGACGGGACGCGCGAGCGACAGTGGCGCGATCACATCGACACGACCGAGGACATCTGGAAGGAGGTGCTCGCGGCGGCCAAGCAACCCGGGCTCACGAGCGCTCCCAAGCTCATGCCGATCCAGACCCGGATCGTGATGCTCCAGAGTGGGATGCGGGCGCCCATGGGCGTGAAGCTCCAGGGGCCCGACCTGGAGAGCCTCGGGGCCGCCGGCAAGGCGCTCGAAGACGTGCTCCGCCAGGCGCCCATGGTCAGGCCCGACACGGTGTTCGCGGAGCAGGTCGTGGGGAAGCCCTACCTCGAGATCAGGATGAAGCGTGAGGAGCTCGCGCGCTACGGTTTGAGCGTGGACGACGTCCAGCGCACCCTCCAGATCGCGCTCTCTGGCATGCCACTCACCAACGTCATCAAGGGCCGCGAGCGCCTGGCCGTTCGCGTCCGCTACGAGCGAGGCGCCAGGCAGGATCCCGAGGCGCTCGGTCGCCTGCTCGTGCCCACGAAGTCCGGGAGTTCGATACCGCTGGGCCAGCTCACCGAGCTCGAGTACGTCAAGGGGCCCCAGGCCATCAAGAGCGAGGACACGTTCCTGACGAGCTACGTGATCTTCGATCGGGTCGAGGGCGCCGCCGAGCTCGAGGTCGTCGAGCAGGTCCGGCAGCTCCTCCTCTCCAGGCTCTCGGACGGGACGCTGAAGCTCCCCGCGGGGGTGAGCTACGACTTCGCTGGCAGCTACCAGAACCAGGTGCGCAGCGCCAAACGACTGACCCTCCTCGTCCCCATCGCGCTCTTGCTCATCTTCCTCGTGCTCTACCTCCAGTTCAAGAGGGTCACGACCACGGTCATCATCTACACGGGCGTGGCCGTGGCGGTCTCGGGGGGGTTCATGCTGATGTGGTTCTACCAGCAGCCCTGGTTCCTCGACGTCGCGGTCGCGGGCCACGAGCTCCGAGACGTCTTCCAGGTCTCTCCGATGAACCTCTCCGTCGCCGTGTGGGTCGGCATGATCGCGCTGGTGGGCATCGCCACCGACGACGGCGTGGTCATGGCGACGTACCTCGACCAACGCTTTGAGCGCGACGAGCCCGCGACGGTCGAGGAGATCCGCGCGGCGGTCCTGGAGGCGGGTCAGCGCCGGGGGCGCCCCTGCCTGATGACCACGGCGACCACGCTGCTCGCGCTCCTCCCCGTGATCACCTCCACCGGGCGAGGCTCCGACGTCATGATCCCGATGGCCATCCCATCCATCGGCGGAATGGCCGTCGAACTCGTCACGCTCTTCGTCGTCCCGGTCCTCTACTGCTCGCGCGAAGAGCTCCGGTTGAGGTGGAGGCTCATGGCGGCGAGGCGTCGAGGTGATGGGGTGGGGTCTTGAAACGTCACGCGTGGCGACCCCCAGAACGTGGCCTCCATTGGAAGCCACTGCACGCCTCATCGAGCGCCTGGCGACCAAACACGGCCTCTTCAAGCGCCGTCGCACCATCCACATCGTCCCGATGGTCTGGTGCCTCGTTGCTCGCCACTCTGGCCACACCCAATGACTCGATCGCCCAGTGGCACCGCTTCCTCCTCAGCGTCACGCGATGGCGTCTCAAGGCCCGCTCCAGCTTCTACGACCGCCTCTCGCCCCAGCTTTCGGCCCTCTTCAAAGACCTGCTCCAGCGCGCCCTGCGCGCCCAACGCGCCTCCCTGTCGCATTGGCTCGAGCCCGCGCTCGTGGGTGATTTCGAACGCGTGGTCGCCATCGACTCCAGCGTCATCAACCTGCGCGATTCGCTTCGCACCACCTGGAAAGCCTGTGCGCATGCGCGTTCGGCACTCGAGCTCCACGCCGTCGTCAACGTCCTCGACAGACCCTCCATCGAGGAGCCGCCGTCGTCGGCTCACGTGTCCTCGCCAGGGGTCTTCTTCTTGTACCCGTAGCACGCCTCGGGGCGGTACTTGGAGAGCGATTCGGGTGTCCCGGTGCCGACCATCATGACCGCATGCGCGCCGTCATGCCATCCCACGACCGTGCGCTCGGCTCGAGCGCTCGACCACAACCCCGTGCGCCAGATCGAGTCCTTGATCTCGTCGGACTCATCGAACGCGTCCTGGTCGACGAGGAGCTGAACGACGACCTCGCCGTCTCGCTCGAACGCCATCACCAGCGCGCGCTCCCCGCGGATCGTGGACTCCCAGGACCTCAACAGTTCGAGCTCATTACCGTCGTCCTTGGGGTCATGGTACGTCCAGCCCCAGGAGGAGACGTGGGCCGAGACGTCCTCGACCGCGACCTCCTCGAAGGAACCGGGCGACGCCTTCACGAGGTCGTACTGTGCCAGCGCTTCGCGCTGGATCACGGGCGGACCCTTTGCGCCGTCTTCGAGGATGTAGAACGCGGCCAGTGACACGAGCAGCGCGGCCGCCGCGAGGGCGATGAGGCTCCACCTCGTCCGCGGCGCGTCGTCGGCCACGGGGGGAGCCTCGGCCTCCGGAGGTCTCGACGGCAGCGGGATCACGTCCGCCTCGACCTGATCGTCGTTCAGGGCGACGTCCTCGGAGGCGTGTCGGGCCAGAGCCGCGCTGAACCGGGCGCGGGCGTCGTCGGAGAGCGCCGGTCTCTCGAGCGCGCCGAGGCGATCACGTACGGCGAGCTGGAGCGCGTGCTCAGTGCGCCAGGCGTCCTCCAGGGCGATGAGTTCGGCCACCTCGTCGCGGCTGGCCATGTCGAGCTCATCATCGATGTAACCGGCGATCCGAGCGCCCATGCCTTCCAAAGTGCTCATCGTGTGGCCCTCTCTCTACGCTCGGGCGGCTGCTCTCGCCACTCGGCCAACAACGCGGCCATCTTCTTTCTGCCCCGGGCGATCCTGGACATGATGGTCCCGACGGGGACATCCAGAACGCTCGAGATCTCCTTGTACGACAGACCCTCGAGATCGCGAAGTTCCACCGCGAGCGCGTAGCGGTCCGGGACCTTGGCGAGGGCAGCGTGGACGGCCTGGGCGGCGCTCCTCCTGACCACCTCTTCGAGCGGTGAGGGGATCGGACTGGCCACGTAGGCGTCGAAGTCATCTTCGATGTCCGTGATCGGCACCAACTGGTTTCGACGCGCGCTCGTTCGCGTACGCGCCAGGAACATGTTCATGAGGATCGTGAACAACCAGGAGCGCACCTTCGCGTGGTCGCTCAACGAGTCGATGCGGTCCCATGCTTTGAGCAGCGTGTCCTGCACGAGGTCTTCGGCGTCCTCCTGCTTCTTCGTGCGCTTGTATGCGAACCCGTACAGCCCGCCGAGGTGTGGCTCCACGAGCTCCTCGAACTCGCCCACGCTCATCTTCGACCTCCTCTTGGCGTGCAGCAGGTCGGGGCCACGAGCCGTGACGTCGTGAGGGGGCGGAGGGTTTTGGGAGGGCCCACCTTCGTCGACACCCGGTTCAGCAGTCTCCTCGTGCGGGATGTTCGAGATGTGTCGTTGCAAAGCAGACCTTGTTCGGGCGTTTTCGAGGACGCGTTCGAATAATCCAGCGAGGCCTCATTATAGTATACATGCCTCGTGCATACTTAGCTTGTCTCGCACAGGCCGAAGCCAACACGGCCAACACAGCCAACATAGCAGAGGTCAAACTCTCGCCACAAGGATTGGCATGGCACTCGACGCATCGAGGATCGACTCGGCCTCACCGCAGGCCATCGAGAGCCGTGTCGTGTCGTATCCGAGAGGGAGGCTACCTGGCCATTCTTCACGTATGACACCCAAGCACGTCGACCCGAAAAGGCCAAAATAAACCACACTCCATTGGCCCACATTACCTCACCCAAACGCATGCAAAACCATGCGTGTCCGGTCAAGCCCCCAAGTGTCTGAGATCTCTTTGAAGAGATCGCCGTGTAGAGTGCTGCCGTACGCCTTCTGTGCTCCTTGAGGATTCACGGCAAAATCGATCCCGTCGTCCTGGTCTGGACGCTCATCCTGGGCTTCTCTTCGGGCGCCACGCGTTCGATCGCCAGCCTGGGGCGCGCCTACCAACGCCATTCGGGCTGCAAGCTCTCCACCTCGGGGTTCTACCAGCGCCTGGACGCCGACCTCGCCGCCACCATGACCGACGTCTTGAGCGTGTGCATGCGCCCGTATCGCCGCACGCTGGGCGCCTTCGAGGACATCCTCGCGCTCGACGCGACCCTCCTCAGACTCTGGGGCGCGCTCACGGGCTCTTTCCCCTCGACCACTGATGGCAAGGCCGCCGCCAAGCTCCACGTCGTCATGAGTTTGGCCTCGATGTCGCCCAATCGCGTCAAACTCCGCACCGGACGTGAGCACGACACCGCCGCCTGGAAGTCGATGGGCTCCTGGGTCAAGAACCGATTGCTTCTCATGGACTTGGGCTACTACAGCTTCTGGCCCTTCCACCGCATCCACGCCCACAACGGCTTCTTCCTCAGCCGCCTCGAGACCAACTGCGCGCTGGTCATCAAGACCGACCTGCGCACCGGTCCAGGGCGGCGCGCCGAGGTCGCCGGTCACAAGCTGTGCGAGGTGCTCAAACGACTGAAATCGAAACACTTCGAGTTCATCGTGGAGGTGCCTGTCACACTGCGTTCGGGACGTGTGAAGGTCTACCAATGGAGGGCGCTGGGAGAGCGCAACGAGGAGACGGGGAAGCACCACGTGTACCTGACCAACGCGCCAAAAGCGCTTATATAATGAGAGGATACGAGAAACCTATACGCCCTTCGTTGGCAAGTGGAGCTGCTGTTCCGCGCATTGAAGGAGGGAGGCCGACTTCACCAGCTGCCCTCGCGCGACGAAGAGATCGTGAAGATACTGATCATGAGCGCGTTGTGTTGGGCGTGCCTGTCGGGCTTTCTGCGTCGTCTCCTGCTCAGGCAAGATGAGCTCGTGACGGTGGGCGTGCTGCGGATGTCGCGCATCCTGCGCGAATGGGGCGACGAGCTGCTCGGAGCGCTGGCACGCGAACGTCTCCTTCACACCGCGCGACGCCCTCGAGGTCTTCCGAGAACAGCTTCGCGACCCCAACGACATGCGTGAACGCGCCCTCGCCATACCTGCGATCGCCGACTATTCATGCGGGGTTGCCGCTTAACTGAACACGCATGGGATGGATCATTGCTCCATCAGATCTTCGAACTCGGCGCCCAGGGAGACGTAGCCTCCCTTCCCGTCGCGCTCACGTGGGCCCTCGGGGGTGAGCTCGAAGGTGAACGTGTTGGTCATGGTCCTGGATGTACGTGTGGGCTCGAGCGGGCCCTCGAAGCCCTCCTCCGGGCACTCGTCGAGGGCCTTGGTGAATGGACCCATCGTCGTGATGACCTCGAGGGCGAGCTGCGGAGCGCCTTCGGCCGAGGCCTCGAAGGTCGGCCCCTTGATCACGTGCTCGACGCTGTAGTTCCGCTCGCAGTCGTCACGCTCTGCCACCTCGACCAACGTCGTCTGGGTAGGCTCGGGCGCACCTGCCGCCCACCCGAAGTGGACGTGGTAGGTCGAGGTCGTGCCGTAGCGCTCGATCCGAGCGACGCAGAGCAAGTGCGAGCGCCCGGACAGGTCCGCGGCTTCGCGGCACTGCGTCAGGTGAGTCGCTCGCCCCGCCCCCGCGGTGCTCCAGACCCCTTCGGGGTCCTGCTCCATGAGCATGAGGCGTGTCGTGGGTGTGCCGCCGGGCTCTGGCTCGCACGCTGGCGACGAGACCACGACGCCGCGTCGTCCTGGCTCGGTGAAGTCCCCCGGGAAGAGCTCGACCGTGGCAGGCTCGGAGTCTGGACACATCACGCACTGCGCCGAATCGCTCCTGGGGTCTTCACATCCGGCGACGCGCATGACGGCGACGTACTCTCTCGTTGAGAGGCCCTTGAGAAACGGCGCGGGCGCGGAGTCCTCGACGGCGGTCGGGTCGGCGCTCGTCAGGGCTGGATCGGGGGCGGACGACGGGGCGTGTGTGCACGCGCCGAGGCCGAGCAACGAGATCACCGTGAGTGGGGTCAGCGCGTGGCGGATGAGCATGGCGGTTCCTGTCCTGGAGTGAGCCGCTCGAGAGGTCCTCGAGTGCGTGGCCATCGAGCGTGGTGGCGATTTCAATCGTAAGGGACGCAGTGGCGATTTTGCCACGACCTTCGACGATGGGCTCTCGGGCGAGCGTCGCGCCTTCAACGACGACCTCGAGTGGTCCCGGGACGCGGGCGGAGCGTCCAGATGGGACACTCCGGGACGTTCGTCGTCCCCAGGCGCAGGGATGACATGGCGCATGCCTCACATGGAGCGAGGCTCGCGAGCGTGAGCGTCGACACCATCACGTCCTGTGACCTCAGACCCACCATTGATGTTTCGTATACGAGAGAGACTGGCGCGCAGACGCGCGCTCGCCACGGGGACGCGAGCACCGGGCTCTGGCGCGCCCTTGCGACCTTGACCCTGTCACGAGCGAAAGCCGCCGTTGGGGAAGCCAGGGCGCGGCCCCCGAACAGACCGCCAAGGCGTCTCACATACTAACTGTGGACATAATCATTTGTACCGAGAGCCTCACACCAGCCCAGGAGACGGCGAGAGATCCAGACCGAAACGTCTCCGCAGTCGGAGGTACGCAGCCCACAGACGCCTCACGAGAACCGACGGCTCTGGGTTCGGCCAGATATCTCGTCTGGCCCGAACATGGCCTGGAGGATCACACCTCGCGTACGCTGGTCACTACAGTTAGGCGTAGCTCGGTTTAATTATTATGTGCATAAGAAATACTCATTTCGTCCCCAATTTCACGCACGCGTTGGACTCCACGCGCTCGTCGGCCGCGCACAGCGTCGGGTCGCAGGTCGTGTCAGGACCCGAGGCGCTCGAACGCCACGCGCTGTCTCGAACCCATCAGGGTACCGAGTTCCGACCCCTGGCCGTTCGCTGGGAGCGCAAACCCGGGCTCCTCGAAGCCTTCGTCCACCGCGGCTTCGCCTGGATCTGGGTCGACCGCCTCTTGGTGGGATAGGTTCGGTATTCGATTTCGTCGTCGGTTCATCTCGGCCTCTTCGTCGATCTCGATGGGATGATGGGCGCGCCGCCAGGGAGCGTGAAGTGGACGGTGTCAAAACCAAAACTCTCGCCACGTCCGATGTGCTCGAAGGTGTACTCCTTCTTCAGGATCTCGATCACCTCACGCGCGGTCTTCTTCTCCTGGTGAACGAGCTTCATGCTGCGCACATAGACTCTTCCATGGTGAGCACGCTCCCCCCTGGAGAGGTCGTCCACGAGTCGCCTGGAGCCATCCCAATCCACGGGCCTGTACCGCAGGCGATGCCGGGGCTTTGGATCTCGGGACCCGGTGTGTCCGCTGGCGTGTAGCCCGCAGGCGGGTAGTAGGCGCCCTTCCAGTCCTTGCACTGCTCCTCGAGCTTTTCTTGACGCCACGCGTCGGCAGTCTCCTCCTTGGGAGGCGCAGGAGACGTTGCCGCGCCCTCGTGGGCGTTCGTCGCGGCTTGAGCCTATGCGACAGGTCGGCTTCGACGTACCACCCGCCGCGCCCTGCGTGTACCGTCCTCGGAGCAGTCATCCACGGAGGGCCTTTGTCGACCCCTGAACAACGCGTGGCAGAAGCGACCGGTGCCACGGCGTCGCGTCGCGTGGAGCGGATCCAGTCGGTGTGGGGCGGCTACGGCGAACTCGCCAGGTACGTGCTGTCCGACGGCCCGGCCTCTTCGGTCGTGGTCAAGCACGTCCAGCCCGTCGACGGCAGCGGCGTCTCACATCGCCGCAAGCTCGGCTCCTACGACGTCGAGGCGACCTGGTACCGCGACTGGGCCTGCGGCCTCCCGCCAGGATGTCGGACCGCGCGGGCCTTCCTCGCCGACAGGTTCGAGGGCGGCTGGCTCTTCGTGTTCGAAGACCTCGACGCCGCAGGGTTCCGCGCGCGGGTGCGGTCGCCACAGGGCGCGCAGCGGCGTGCGTGCCTGGAGTGGTTGGCCACCTTCCACGCCCACCACCTCGGGCGCCGTCCCGAGGGGCTGTGGCCCGTCGGGACGTACTGGCACCTGGAGACCCGCCCGGACGAGCTCGCCGCGATGAGGCCCGGCCCCCTGCGAGACGCCGCCTCGACCATCGACGCGAGGCTGCGAGGCGCCCGATTCCAGACGCTCGTCCATGGAGACGCCAAGCCGGCCAATTTCTGCTTCCGTCCGGACGGCGAGGCGGTCGCCGCGGTCGACTTCCAGTACGTGGGCGGCGGCTGTGGGATCCGAGACGTCGCGTACTTCCTGCAAGGGGAGGGGGAGCACGCGTCGGCGCTGGAGACCTACTTCGAGGCATTGCGGGCCGCGCTGCCAGGCCACGTCGACGCCCACGCGCTCGAGGCAGAGGTGAGCGAGCAGAGCGCGAGAGCGCATGAGAGGCATCGGAGTCGAAGAGAGGTTCGCAAGCGCGTGCTCCGAGCGGGTGTGGGTTCGCAGACTCCAACACCACCACGCACGCGTTAATTGCCTGGCGACGCGCCAGGTGAAATAGAAACGCGCGCGGCCACCATTGGAGTGGCTACCTCAACCAAAACGAAGGAGCGCACCATGTCAGAGTTCAAGACCGAGGTCGTACGGATCCGAATCTGTCTCTTATACACATCTGACGCTGCCGACGATCTACTCTGTGTAGA
>OJDV01000190.1_pt1 | contig 24815 bp, 26 predicted proteins | sample 1592911 | NCBI WGS metagenome assembly OJDV01 (sample SAMN05416860, study PRJEB24817) | seawater metagenome | isolation source: Sea water | place: Canada:Atlantic | collected 2013-11 | reverse complement strand
TACACAGAGTAGATCGTCGGCAGCGTCAGATGTGTATAAGAGACAGATTATTTATCCATCAAAAAATAAAATAGAAACAATATTAAATAATGATAATAATTATTTAATTGGAGGTGATATTTATAAATTAAAATTAAATAATAAATATAAAATTTCAAGATTAACTAAAAAAAATATTGAAGATAAAAATACTAATATATTAGTAAAATGTATTGATGATAATAAAGATAATAAAATATCATTATCACTTGTTGATGATGATAAAATATATATAGATGAAACACCTAACTTATCTTCAAGAACATATGCAACATTAGTTATAAAACCAATTTTAGATAAAAAAAAACAAAAAAAATTAGTTAAAAAATTTAATGAATATTTAAATAATCATCGTGAAAAGTATAATTCTTTATTTTTAACTAATTATAGAGAAAGTAAGGATATTGCAAGAAAAAGAATTTCATTTGATTTAGTTTATTCTATAGTTCAATATATTTTAGAAAATTTTTAAAATAATTTTTATAAATTAAATAAATATTTTTAATAGGTGACTGAAGCCATACCAATACACGCAATATAAACTGCTATAGGTATATCATGATCTACATAATTAAAATCAGACACTAAATAATTTCTCATATTTTCATAATTTAAAATTATATTTTCATTCGTATTTCCATAATAAATAATTTCATATATTTTATTATCATATTGTATAATCATTCTTTCATCATCACTGGCATAATCTCTAATACCATTTAATTCATGTTTTACTATTGTTAATCTAAAATATCTAATAATATTTTTAACTTTACCAAATATAATCATTTTATTATTTCTTGGAAAATTAATAAAATGTGTTATTATGATTTCTGAATTATAATCACTCATTTTTATTGTTGAAATAAGTTATTTTATTTCTCTTAAAAGATATTTTTTCAATTTTTTTTTATATAAAAATTGAAAATAAATATATTTTATAACTTAATAATTGTTAAAATGAAAGTTAAGAATAATAAACAAAAGGTTAAAAAAACTGTTAATTTTTCAAAATTATTAAGAGTTTATAAAACATATAATAAAAATAATTATGATAGAACACCATTATTATCAGCAAATGAAATAATTTCAAATATTGAATATATTATAGTTAATGATAAACTACATGAATTAAAATTAAAATAGTTTTTAGTATTTTTTATATTTTTTAATTATATATTATTAATGAATAGAAAAGATTTTTTATATTTATATGATAATATTGATATTCAATATTTAAATGATGATGTTATAGATAGTAATGTTAATATTTTAATGGATATATATAATAATTTTAAAAAAATATATTTATCATTAGATGATATTGAATTAGAACATATAAAAGTTGAAAACGCCCAAAAAATAATTGATATTTTAAAAAATAAATTTGATTATATGACATTAATAAAATTTATTGGAAATACAAAGGGAGTATATAGTATTGAGTATGATGATATTAAATTTTATTATTTAATGAATAGTAAAAAACAATATGAAAAAGATAAAAAGTTAATTAATAAATTATTCAAAATAGCTTTAACATTATATAAATTTCAAAATAATAAAAAAGGTAAAACAATAACAATATTATGGGTTCCAATAGATAAAAATAGAGATTTTGAATTTGATTTAATTGAAGAAGAAACTCTTAAAAAAGTAAATCAAAATTTTGGTGCTTTTACAGCAAGTGGTTTAACATTTGATAATACAACTATAATTACAAGATATGAAGAAATTGAAAAATTATTATTGCATGAGTTAATACATAATTTTAACTTAGACGGCCATCATTGTAATAGTAATTTAAGTAATTTTAAAAAATTTTATAATAATAATAAATTTGATAATTATGAATATAGTTATGATTTTTATGAGAGTTATACTGAATTATTATCATCATATTTTAATATATTATTTAGTTTAATTAATAGAAATATTACTGATAAACTATTAAAGAGTTATATTATTATTGAAATATTATATTCATATAATGTTGTAGCAAATTTATTAAGAATTAATGGTTATAATGATTATGAAGAATTTTTAAAAAGTCAAAATTTTAAAGGAGATATATGTGTTTATGAATATTATTATATAAAAGCTTTAATGTATAATAATTTTAGAATATATAAAATGAAAACTTGTTTTGATGTTGAAAATTTTTATGATAAAATATTAAAAATGGATAGAGATGATGAAATAATGAGAATTGTTTTTAATATTTATATAAAAAATAATAATTTTAAATATTCTATTGTTTAAATTCTTAATTTATATATTATAATTCAATTAATTGTAAATAAATATTAAAATAAATTAAATTTTTAATTATTAATATAATATATAAATAATATGAATTTTAATTTATTTAAGTTTTTTGATAATCTATTTAGTAAAGATTTCATTCGGGAATTAAATGAAAATGGTATAGAATGTTATTTAACTGGAAATGCTTTAACATCATTAGTTATTGATGATAAGAAAAAGATTAATGATAGAGATATATATATTTCAAAAATGAATATTTTTGAGGTTTATTCAATTTTAAAAAATTATGGTTATGTATATGTATATGGAAGTAATAATATTAATAATATGAGATTGATATTACATTATGGAGATATTAAATATGAATTTACTAATAGTTTTGATTATGGTGCTACTATTAATTCAATGAGATATAAATTAAATACTTTAGATGATATTGATAACTTTGTTATTGATAAAATTAATAAAGAAGATTGGAATAAAATTAATGATATTATTAAATCAAAATGGTGCAATAGTAATGAAAAGGAATATTTTCAATCATTAGAAAATATTATGAGGTGTTTTGCATTATCCGCTGAATTTTCATTAGAAATTGAAGATAAAACAATTAAGAATATTGAAAATAGTATTAAAAATGGATTTGTTTCATATAAAAAGCCAAAATTATTTAATGAATTACATAAAATATTATCATATAAAAATTGTGATAAATATATTAAGTATTTGTATGATTTAGAGATATTAAAAATTCTTGATATGAATTATAGTGATATTGATAATGTTTTAGATAAGATTATTAAAAATGAATATAATGAAGATGAAAATATGTATATTATGTTAGGTTTAAATGAAGTTGATGATATTATGAGTTGGGTTGATAAATCTTATATTTATAATGCTAATCGTATTACAAAGTCATATCAGGATATAATAATTATTATTCAATTTTATAAATCATTTTTAAGTTTATCAAATAAGTATGAAATGTTATGTTTTATAAATAAATTAAATAATGTTAATTATTTTTGTAATAGTATTAGTTATGATAAAATGTATTCTGGATTATTAAGTTTATTTTTTAGATATCATTTTATGATTAAAAGAGAAGAAATTGATAAAGATAAATATTATAATTTAATAGAAGAATGTAATAATTATCCATTTTCAATTAATGATATTGAATTGAAAGGTGGTGATATTATTGAAATGGGTTTTTCAGCATTAGAAATTAATAAAATAAAAGAAACATTATTAGATTTAATTTATAAAGATAAAGTTATTAATAATAAAATAGATTTGAAAGATTATATTAATAAAAATATGGATGAATTTCCTAAAATTATTAATGAATAAATATTTTTTTAATTATTTAATTTTTATATTATTATAAAAATTGATTTTTATTATTTAAATAAATAATAAATTATGGATTTTGAAGTATCTATTGAAGATAGTAAAAATATTGATTTTATTAAAAAACAATATTATAATTCTAAAAATGCAATTTTAAATAAACAAATAATAGATGAAAAAAATGATAATATATTTTTTTGTTTTGGAATGTATTTTCAATTTATTGAAAAGGATTATGATAAAATGTTAAGATGTTATGAAATATCAATTAAATCTAATAATAGTAATGCAATTAATAATATTGGTATATATCATAATAAAATTACAGAAAATTATGATGAAATGAAAAAATATTATTTAATGGCTATTGACCTAAATAATAAAAATGCAATGCATAATTTAGGATGTTATTATGAAAAAATAGAAAAAAATTATCCTAAAATGAAAAAATACTATCTAATGGCAATTAATCAAAATAATTGTAATTCTATGAATAATTTAGCTCTATATTATATCAATATTGAAAATAATTATAATTTAATGTTAAAATATTACCTAAAAGCTATTGAAATGAATAATTCTAATTCATTATTTAATCTTGAATTATTTTTTCAATATAATTTAATTAAATTATATAATTTATTAAAACAACAAAAAAATATTAATAATTTAATTAATCAAAAAATTAACCAATTAGAAAAAATAATTTCAAAAGATATTAAAATCAAAATTGAATAAATTTATACAATTATACACATATCAGCAAATGACTTTTTACTCTCCCTTTTTTTATTATTTAAATTAATACTACTATCTCTTAATTCAACACTTTCTAATCTTTCATTTCTAATTGAACTATCTCTAAAGATAATATCAATTTCTTCTTCTTTAACAGTTTCTTTTTGTTCTTCAACAGTTTCTTCAATAGTATCTTTTTGTTCTTCAACAGTATTTTTTTGTTCTTCAACAGTTTCTTCTTGTTCTTTAACAGTATCATCTTGTTCTTCAACAGTATCATCTTGTTCTTCAACAGTATCATCTTGTTCTTCAACAGTTTCTTCTTGTTCTTCTACAGTATCTTCTTGTTCTTCTACAGTATCTTCTTGTTCTTCAACAGTATCTTCTTGTTCTTCAACAGTATCTTCATTATCATCTTGTTCTTCATTATCATCTTGTTCTTCAACAGTATCTTCATTATCATCTTGTTCTTCAACAGTATCTTCTTCAGTATTTAAATTTTCTTCTTCAGTATTTTCATTACTATCGCATAAAAGTTCATTAAAATTATTTGTGGTATTCATATATACAATACTTGGTTATAATTATTTAATTGTGTTATAAATATGTAAAATATTAAAGAGTAATGAAATTCGTTTATCAAAAATTTGTGAATTATAATATATGTTATTAATCTCATTTTCAATATTTATACTATATAATAAACTTAAGTAGCTATTATAATGTGAATTAATTTTATTTTGAATTTTATTTAAATCAGTATTAATTGAATTTATAATTTCTAAATTACTTAATAAAGATATTTTAAGTGGTTCTGGAATTTTAAAGAATATTTTAAGATTATCATTATGATTAATAACAGAAAAATCTTCTATTTGTTCTTCATTAAATTTTTCATTATCTTTAATAAAATTATTAATAATATCATTAACATTATCATCTTCTTTTAAATAGTAATTTTTAATAATATCTTTTACAAGAGCTTCAATAATTAAAAGTTTATTATTTAAATCGGTAGAAATAATTTTATTTTTATATATATTATAATCATTATTTTTATGATTTATGAACCATTTATAAATAGAATTTGTAGATATAATTGTGGTAGAAATATTTGTTAATGTTCTAAGCATTATATCTGTGCTAATTGTAGTAACAACAACATTCATATACAATATTGTAATCTATAATACAATATATAAAAAAAATAATTAATGGATATAATTTTCATCCAATAAATTTAAATTATTTTCACCTGAATTTTCAATTAATTTATCCATAAATCTATTACTATCAATTTCTTCAAATGAAAAATCATCTAATTCATTTCCTAATATTTCAGTAAATGATGATGGAGTATTTAATAAAATATATGAAACATAAATATAATCCCCATTACTTTTATTATTAAAACATCTAAATACACCAAATAAATATTTAGTATAATTATCAAGACGCTTAATAAATCCCTTCATTAAATTACACACCATATATTCAGGTTTTCCAAACATAGTATGACTATAATTATATTCAATTACATAAAATTTATAATTATTATTATTTAATTCTGTTTTTAATAAATCTAAACATCTTTCTTCTTTATTAAAAAAATTTCTTTTTAAAGGTTCTAAATCATTAATAATTTCAAATTTAGGCTGTTGTTGTTTTAATAATTCAGCTTCGTTTCTTCTTTCTACTTCTTCTTGTTTTAATTTCTCAGATTCTAATTTTTTAAATTCTTTTTCTTTATTTTTTAATTCATTTTGATATGATGTTAATTCATCACATAAATTTTCCATTTCTTCTCTTGAAATATAATTTTTAATTTCAAAATCTTTTGTTTTATGAATTAAAATATCCTCCATTTTTTTACATTGATTATATAAACCATTAATTTTTTTACTAAGAATTTCATCATTGAATTTAGAATATTTAGAAGACATAAATATATTTATTTATTATTTTTTATTTATTTTTAATATAATAATAAAAATTGAAATATTTAATAATTTATATATTTATTATAAAAAATGCCAACTTATTGCTCCATCTGTCGAACTAAACAAGCCAAATATGGTTATGAAAGAGGTAAAAGATTATATTGTAAAAAATGTAAAAAACCAACAAGTATAAATTTTGATGATATATGTGTTGAAGATAATTGTTTTCATACTGCAATTTATAATTATTTAAATTTAAAACCAAAATATTGTTATTTACATAAAAATAATCAAATGGAAAATTTAAGAAATAAAATGTGTAATATTGAAGGTTGTAAAAAAACAGCATCATTTGGATATGAAAAATTAGATTATTGTTTAAAACATAAGAGTGATGATATGGCTAATATTAAAAGCAAACAAAGAATTATTTCTAATAAAAGAAGAAGAGAAGAAATTGAAAAAGAAAGTAAAAAAATTAAACTTTAATATTTTTATATTATAAATTATATGTCATTAAATAAAACAATTGAATGCTGTGTTAAAATAAATTGTTTAATTGAAAAAAATAATATAATATTTGAAAAAATTAAAAAACAATCAATCAAAATTAAATATCAAAATAAGAAAGAAATTATTGATGATTATATTAAAAAAATTATAGATATAATAAATAATATAAATTTAACACAAGATTTTTTTGAAGAAGATATTAAAAATTATGATAAAGTATTAACATATTTATATAAATTAAATGAAAATTTATTAAATATTATAAATTGTTTATTATGTAAAAATATTAAATTAAATGATGAAATTTTAAATAGAGAAAATAGAATTATCCAAGCAATTGAATGTATAATTAATAAAAAAATGTTCTTGAGAAATAACAAAAGAATTTTAATTTTTACTAATTCATCAAAAAATAAATTTATTGAACTCATTAACTGGATGATAAGTAATCAAATAACATTAGATATTGTTGATATTATTACATATGAAAATGAAATAACTCCTTTAAATGTTATACAAAAATATTATAATTTAGGATATAAATGTTTTTTAGGTAATCAAACAAGTGGAGAACTTTTAACAATGATTAATTATTTGTCTGAAAATAAAGATAATTTAATTTATTTTAATTCAAGCTCTACTTCACCATTTTATAATGAAATAACAGAAGGTAAATTTGAAGTATTATCAAAAAATATTATTCGAACTGCAATTATTGATGATGAATTATGTTATCGATTATTAAACGATTTTTTATATAAAAATACTCTTTATACATTGTTAAAATTAGGTAATAATAATAAATTAGCGGAACCACTTGAAATATCTGGATTTACTAATTTATGTTATATTTATCAAAAAAGTTCTTATACAAGTAATTGGCTGACCGCCTTACAAACATCAAATAATGAACTTGAAAATAGTTTTAATTTAATAATTTATGAAATTGCTGAAACACAAACATCACTTCCTCAAGATTTAATTGATATATTAAATTCTAATCCTATTTCTAATGAAAATTATAAAAATAGTGAAAAAACATTATTCATTTTAAATTCATCAACACCACAATTATTATTAACATTATTTAATCAACAAAGTTATGCTGATAATTATATTTTATTTTCAGATGCTTTCTTTTTTGATTACAAATTAAATACAGATATTGATTGGTATTATTCATTAATTTTAATGGGTAATTATTCACAAATGGGTTATAAATATTCAAAATTTGTTGATGAAACACAAAATATTTCACCCTTATCTTTAGGACTAATTGATGTTTTGGTTCATTTTTCAATTATTTATAAAAATAAATATAATTTATCAATTCCTGATTTATTAACATTCTTAAAGAGTATTGAATTAATTAAATATTCCGAACTTAATAAAAGAACTTCATGGTTTATAGAATATGAAATGATATACCATATATTTAATACAGAATTAATAAAAAATTTTAATTATGAATTATTAGCATTTGAAAATGAATATAATCCTAGAACTATAGGTAGTATACAAACCCCCGGAGTTTATAAAAACAATATAATTCACGAAACATTAATTGTTACAAATGGATGAATATATAAAAATTGAATAAATAACAATAATTAATATATTATAAGGAGAATGAATAATAAAGCAATTGATACTACTAATATTACTTTAAATAATGAAGAACAAAATTTATTAAATGAATATAATTTAGTATTAGATAAATATTTTGGTTATGAAACATTAAAAATAGAACAATTTAAAGTAATTAATTCTATAATGAATAATAATGATACATTAGCGATGTTTGCTACAGGAGCGGGTAAATCATTAAATTTTCAAATGACACATTTATTATCTAATAAAAGTATTATTGTGATTGGACCATTAATTAGTTTAATTTTAGATCAATATGAGGAAGTAGTTAAAAGAAATATAGATACTTGTATTTTTAATAGTTCAGTTAAAAAAAATGATATTAATAAAAGTAAGAAAGAATTATTAAATGGAAAAGCAAAAATAATATTTATGACACCAGAATTTTTTATTAAATCTGAAGAGTTTATAACAGAATTATATGAAAAAGATTATTTAAAAGCATTTGCTATTGATGAATGTCATTGTGTAAGTGGATGGTCTGATTTTAGAAAATCATATTTAGATTTAAATTTAATAAAAGAATGGTTGCCTAATATTCCAATTCTTGGTTTATCTGCTACATTATCAAAACATATATTAGATGATGTTGTTGATATATTACATTTAGAGAATGTAAATATTTTTAAAGGTGATTTTGATAGACCTAATTTATATTTTGAAATTAAACCTAAAAATGAGAATACATTTAATAAGATTATTGATTTAATTAAAGATAATTTTGAAGATTATATTATTTTATATTGTTTAACAAGAAAAGAAACAGAAACATTAAGCGAAGAAATTAATAATAATGGTTTTAAATGTAATGCTTATCACGCTGGATTATCAACAGATCAAAGAGATATTATTCAAACTAAATTTATTTCTGGTGAATTTAGAATTATTTGTGCTACAATAAGTTTTGGATTAGGAATTAATATTCCTAATGTTAAGTTAGTCATTCATTATAATTGTCCTCGTAATTTAGATGGATATATTCAAGAAACCGGAAGAGCAGGACGTTCTAAAGATATTCAAGCTAAATGTTATTTGTTTTATTGTAATAAAGATTTTACAACTCATAAATATTTTTTATCCAAAATGGATGATGGATTTTTAAAAAGACATCAAGAAAATCAAATTAATGAAATGGAAAAATTTTGTCATTCTACAATTTGTAGAAGAAAAATTATATTAGGTAATTTCGATCAAATTAAAGAAAGTTGTGATAATTGTGATAATTGTTTAAAAAATAAAAAAAAAATAATTAAATTAAATTATTATATTGAAACTTATTTATTTTTAAGCGTTCTAAATAAAGTTAATGATAAATTCGGTTCTGGTATGATTATTAATGTTTTATTAGGCTCTAAAACAGTTAAAGGTGATTTAAATCAATTAGCTGAATATGGAGCTGGAAAAAGATTTGGTAATTCTAAATGGTGGAAAAACTTTTTCTTAATATTAAAAATTAATGAATTTATTATTTCAAAACAAATTAAAGGAAGTTTTGGCTCTACCATTTCTCTTTCTTTTAAAGCTAAAAAATGGTTAAACGAACAAAAAGAAATATATCATAATTCAAATTCTCTATTATCTACAACTGATTTTGATGAAGAATTAATGTTTGAACCAATTGATTATGATAATACAGTTCCTAAAAAACCAAAAAATACTAAAATTGATAAAAAAGTTATGTTATAAATTTTTATATAATTAAAAAAAAATTAAATTATTATTTATTATTCTTTGTATTTTAATCCTAATTTTTCATTTCTATTTTTAAAATAATCTATTAAAAATATTCTTCCTTGATGAAACATTGTTAAAGATACAATTGCTTTTGCTACACCAACACCTTGACCTCTAAAAATACCTCTTAAACCAAATTGTCTACTATCTGATACAACTTCTTTTACTGCTTCAATTAATCCAATTGGTTTATTTTTTATTGATGATGTTTGCATAATTACTTCTAATCTTGATAAAGGATTTGTCATAATTATATATATTGGACTAACTATTGCCGATGAAATTAATCCAGTTGTAAATGTTCCTAAATTTCCATTTGAATTTAATTTTTTTTGAATATATTTTTGTAATTCAGGCTGTCCTACTAATCCAGTTGTAGCACTTGCTAATGAATGACCCATTAATGGTAATGTTCCTCTAAATAATGGTTTATATTTTTGTTCTGCACTTTCTTTTAATATTTCTTTAATAGATTTTTCTTTTCCAGTTATTTTATAAAATGCTCTTTGTTGTTTTTCAATCATTCTTATTGGATTTATAAATGGTGCTGAAAAGATAGATGCAAATGTCGCCGCCATTAATCCTGGTGTTCCTTCTTCACCCATAATAAATGAATATCCAAGAAAAAATCCAAATTTTGGAACTCTTTTAAATCCAACACCAACTAATCTTGGATACAATCCAGACATTGATGCTGATAGTGGATGATTTTTGAATACTTTATTTACCTCCATTGTTGCTATTTTTGGCTCTACATTTTTACCATTCATATCTTTAGCATATTGTTGTATCAATTGTCTATAAGCAGTTATTGGATTATCAACTACTGTTTGAAACATTGAACCTCCTAAATATGCTACCATTGTTTGAAATGGTGTAATTCCATTTTTTTTTATTTCAAAATAATCTTTTGGAATAATATTAATCATATAATTATGTTATAAAATTTTTATATAATTAAAAAAAATATTATTTATTATTATTTATATTAATTGCAGATACTTTAGTTGTAAATATAAAACTAAATATACTTAATACATAAGAATATCTTTCAATACTTTCACTTAAATAATTATCATCATCAAATAACTTTGTAAATTTCATAATATTATATATTATAATAAATTTATTTTAATATTATTATTTTTGTATATAAGCATCAAATCTATCACCCTCTTTTATTTCAATAATTTTAAATAATTCATGGTCTTCATCATTTCCATAATCATTATTTAATTCCTTTATTCTTTTTTTTATATATTCTAATGCAATATCTTTATTAAGAAATATTACATTTTCATTTTCAAATGTTTCGTGTTTTACAACATAAAATATCATTAAATATTATTATTTTTAAATATTTAATTATAAAAAATTATTTAATTTATATTTTCAATTTTTATTAATCATCAAAATATAAATCACTTATTTTTGTAATATAACATATTTTGGTATGTTTAAAACCAATATTTTTTTTTTATATCTTAATTCGGTTTCATAATTATTATCATTATCAAAATTATAACATTTAATAAAATCCTTTAAAATATCACAATGATTAACTATTTTACCACTTGTATTTAAAGAATTAAATTCATCTTTAATAAATCCATCTTTTTTTAATTTTTCAGGTATAATTTCTCTTGTATCATATACATCTTGTGATTTTTCAAATTTATCTTTATATTTTCCAATAATATAACAAAAATCCGCTTCTTCTACCATATTTAATTTTATTCATTAATATTATTTAAGTTCAATTTTTATTTAAAAAATATCTTGGAGAGTGTTAGTTATATCAATGTTGTTATATGAACCACCATCTAAACCAAAATTATCTACAACCTCAGAATGTAAATCCACAGTTTCTTTTTCATCATCAGTATAAATTTCTTCATCAATATATTCTAAAATTTTATCTATTTTTTCATTAGTTGATATTGTTCCATCATATTTCATAATTTCAATAATTTTAGCTTTATTATCAATATGTAAATCTTTAAAGTTTTGTAATATATTATTCATTTTATCTTTTTGTTCATTAATCAATGTTTTATACTTTGGACTATCTGTTATTTTTTTTTTTAATTCTTGTTCTGCTGTCCTAACATTGTTAAATTGTTGTTTTAATACTAATAAATGAAATTTGTCTAAAATATCAATATTCTTATGTGAAGAATTAATTTCCACACCAAATAGATTTATATAATCCATATAAGGAATATTATTATTTAATAAATCTTTATAATCAGCTTTAATTTCTTTTCTTGTTTTATCAGCACATAATTTATCATAAATTTTTTCTAACTGATCAGAGGTTAATTCATTTACATGTTTATTTTCATTATATATATTTTTAATTTGTTCTGATTGTATAGCTTTTACAAATTCAGTTTTAATTTTGTTAATTATTTCTTTTTTTTTTTCTTCTTCATTTATATTACTTTTTCTGGTGTCTGTTGAAGTTCTTGAAGAATAAGTATTACTATTAGCTGATTTCGTTCTCAAAGATCCAGTATCATTATCTTTTGATTCTTCTTCTTTTCCTTGTCTTTTAGCTTCTTCTTCTTCTTCTTTTCTTTTAAGTTGTTCTATTTGTAAATATTTTTTTAATAATTCAACATTTAAATTATCATTTAATTTTACAACAATTTTATCATTTTCAATTCTTAAGACTTCGTCTTTAATTATATATTTATTAATATTTTCTTTAACAAAATTATTTAAATTGTCTTCATTATTTTCTTCAGTTAATTGTATATATTCATTTACATTAAAAAATGTAAAGAATATAATTTCCAATTTATATTTTTTAACATAATCAAATTTATCATAAATATCCAAAATATTTTTCAAATCATTAAATACTTTCAAAGAAAATTTTTCTGTTATAAATTTTCTTAAATCATCCTCATCCTCATCCTCATCCACATCCTCAGCTCCTCCAAATTTGTATATATTGTTTTCATCTTCTTTTGCTTTGTTTAACATTTTATTAACAATTATTTTATCGTCATCGTTTAATTTACTTAATATAAAATCAAATGCTTCATCAATATTATAATCTTTAGTTGAACCAGTTGAAGTTGAACCAGTTGAAGTTGAACCAGTTGAAGTTGAACCAGTTGAACCAGTTGAACCAGTTAAAGCATCATTAATATTTTTACAAATTTTATTATCTTTACTAATATTAAATTCCTTGCATAATTTAGAAAGGTATTTAAGAACTTCTTCTTTAGTTTCCATTCCAGCGGTATTATTCATCATCAAAAGAACACAGAATTGTAAATAGATAAGGAAAATAAATCTTTCTCTGTATTGTGGCATTTTAGAACTGCTATGACCTTTAAGAAGACTTAAGGGGGTAAATCCAAATAATTTAATATATTGTTGTTTAGTATTATCATCAAAACGGTTAAAATAAGCGGAAGATAGTTGTAATATTTGATTTAATTGGTGCATACTAACAGCATATACACCGCCAGATTGTGTATTTGAATTTAAAAGATTATTTAAATATTCCATTTATATAATATTATTTATATTATAAATTAAAAATTGAAATAAATAAAATTATAAATTAGATTATAAGTTTTTTAATAATGGTTCCATTCATAGAAAAATATAAGCCCAAAAAGATTAAAGATTTAATACTTAATGATATTGTTAAAATTCAATTTGAAACATATATTGAAAATAAAGAAATACCAAACTTAATATTAACAGGTGAGACAGGAGTAGGTAAAACATCATCAATACATTGTTTAATAAGAAATATGTATCATCGTGAAAATATAAATGATATGATATTTGAGATAAAATCAACAGAGGGGATAGATATTCAAAAGTCATTAACAACATTTTGTAAGAATATGGTTATACCAAAAGAAGGTTATTCAAAAAAAAAGTTAGTAATAATAGATGAATCTGATAATTTATTAGATAAAACAAAAAGGTTAATAAGTAGTTATTATTCAAAGTATGAAAATGTGTCATTTGTTTTAACTTGTAATAATTTGAATGATATAATTGAGAGTATGCAATCAAGGTCAACCGTATTTTCATTGGATGATATTAATAAAGAAAAGGTATTAGATAAAATGAAATATATATGTGAGAATGAAAATATAAAATATGATATAGAAAGTTTAGAATATTTGTATAAAATATCAAATAATGATATAAGAAAAATAATAAATAATTTGGAAGTGTTAAATTATTCTGGAAAAGAAATAAATATAGAAAAAGTAAATGAATGTTTTGGAATACCATCAAATTCTATGTTTGATAAATTATTAGAATATATTGAAAATAAAGATATTGATAATATAACATTAATTATAAAAAATTTTAATGATGAAGGTTATTATGCTACAGATATTATGTCATATTTTATTCAATATATAACATTTAAAGAATTAGAAAATAATGATTATAAAATGAAAATAATTAATCATATATCAAAAACATTATTTGAAATAAGTGATTTATCAATTAATAATTATTTACAATTAAGTTCTTGTATTTATGAATTATTAGAAATTTAAAAAAAAGTATTTTTTATATAATATTCTATATCATCAATCATATAATAATTTCTAAAAATAACATCTAATTTAATAAATGAAGATTTTGTATATATATATTTTTTATATTTAATATCTAATTCTTCATTTAAAATTGTTTTTAAAGCTTTAATATAATTATTTAAATTAATTTCTTCGTGATTTGGATGTAAAATATTTACTGTTTTATGTAATACAGGAACAAAAGGATATTCTTCTTTATTTTTAAAACATTCATATATTTCATTAAAATTATCAGTTTTAAATATTTTGTTTATTAAATTTATTGAATACATTATTATTTAATATTATTAAAATTTCAATTTTTAATTATATATATACTATAATCTTCATCAGGATTTAAAACAATTATTCCTTTTTTAATAATTTTTAAATTACCAATAATTTTATTACTAATCTTATCATAATCAGCAGTTAAATAATATTTCATATAAATATCATCACTTAATTTAATATCATCTTGTATATATCTGGTTTTATGATAATAAATTTGACCTATAAATACTTTATAATAATCATCTAAATTTTTAGAAATAATTAAATATCGCTTTTTACTATCTAAATCAATTAATCCACCATTCTTAATATCAATAAAATTATCACTATCAACTCCTAACCAATTATTCATATTTAGATTAATAATTTCTTTTGTTTCAGTAAATAGAAATTCATATGACATAATTAAATTATTAAATTACTTATAATATAATTCTTTCAATTTTTTATTTATTTTTATTAAAAATAATTATATATTTTATATTTAAATGTATAAATTAATTACAATTTTTACTACTCTCATTACTACCTCAGTTAATGCTTTTGTATCAAATGATTATTTAAATGTAGTTTTAAAGAATGATAGATTAAAATGGAATTTGTTTGAAAATTTTATTGAAAAATATGATAAAAAATATAATACATTTGAAATAATGACAAATAGATTTGAAATTTTTAAAAATAATTTAGAAATGATTGTAGAACATAATCGTGGAAATAATACTTTTGAAATGGGTTGTTACTAGTAACATAATATTTGATATTTTTTGATATATTATAATATTATATTATTATTTTAATACTATTTGCTTCTTTATATTCATAATTTTTTTAAATTTTTTTTTTATTTTTTTTGTATTTTCTTAATCCATTCATTTTTGCTACATATACATTTAAAATTGCTAATACATCTGTTACTAATTCTTCTTCTGGTTCTTTTTTTTCTGTTTTATTTACAATTATTATTTTTCCATTTGAATATTTTGATATTATATCTTCTATCATTTCAAAACCAAATCTTGTTAATCTATCTTTATATGATACTACTAATTCATTTATTTTACCTTGAATACCCAAATTTATTATTTTTTTAATACCTCTTTTGTTTAAGTTTAATCCCGAACCTATATCCTCTATTAATATATAATTTGGATATTTTTCAACCATATATTTTTTTTGTCTTTCTAAATCATCTTTTTGAGATGCTGACGATACTCTTACATAACAAATATTTAATTTTTCTTTTATGTGATCTAACTTATCCAATTCTTTTATTTGATTTTTATTATTATTTAATTTTTCTATTTTTTCTATATTTTCAACTATAATATTATTATTTGTCCGTTCTTCTATGTATTTTGTAACATTATAAAGACGATGACCTCCATCTGTTCTTATAGTATCTATTTTTTTATTTTTTTCCCACACATATAGTGTTCTTTGATGCACTCCTAAAATTTCACTTGCTTTTTTCCCTCCTACATATGCAACATTATTCATTATAATAATTGATATTTTTTTATATTTAAATTAAAAATATAAAATAATATAAAGAATATATGTTATAATTATAATATATAGTTAAATGATTAAAAAGAAGAAAAAAAAATCCATTGAAATAATTAAAAAAGAAATTATTTTATTAGAAAATAATACAAATAAAAATATAGAAGAAAAACAATCTTATTTAAATTTAATAAAACAAATTTTAGAATATCAAATACATAACAAATTAAATATTCAAAAATTATTAAAATTATTAAAACCTAATAATCAAACAATAATTTATTGGATTTATAAATATAGTAAAAATAATAATGTATATAAAAAAATAATTAAAAATTATCATAATTATTTTACTAAAAGTGATATAAATGATATTAAGTATGAAATATTTATTTATTATATTAAAAATCAAACTGCTAAATTATATTGGAATGATGATATTAAAAAAATATCAGATAAAATTTTTTTACCTATTAAAGAAAATTTTAAAGAAAGTAAAATACCTAAATTATTAAAAAATACTTGGTTTAAATGCAGTGTGATAAAATCAACACAATTAAATACTAAAAAAATAGAATGTATAAAAAATAGAATTCATAAACCTTTAGTTAAAAAATCCATAAAAATTAAATTATTTTTGAATAAAGATCAACAAAAATGTATTAAAGATTTTTTTAATTGTTACAGATACTTTTATAATAGAGCGATTTCTTATATAAATAATTATAATAAAAAAAATCAAAATACATTTATTTTTACTGAACCTTTTAATGAAACAACAAAAATAAATATTGATTTACAGAATGTAAAAAATAAATTTTCATATATTACAATGAGAAAATATATTAAAAACAATAAACCTAAATGGATGTTTTCTAATATGCCTTCTCATATGATTGATTTGGCTTTTAAAGAAGCAAGTGATAATTATTCAAAGTGTATTAAAATGTATAATACAAAAAATAAAAAATTTAAATTACATTTTAAAAGTAATAAAAAAATTCAAACAATGTTTATAGAAAAAACAGCTTTTAGTATTAAAAATAATAATGTTTCAATATATAAAAACTATAAAAATCCATATAAAATATATACTAAAAATGAAAAACATAAAAATTTTGTATTTAGAGATTTAAAAATAAGTGAGAAAATACATAAATATGATATATGCGATTCAACAATAAGTTATAATAAATATACAAATGAATATTATTTAAATTTAACTTATAATTACAACATTAATAAAGAAAAAAATAAAATAAAAATAGAAGAAAAAACAAAAAAAATTCTTAAAACAAAAAAAGTAGTATCAAATGATCCAGGCGATAGAACATTTGCAACACTGTATAGTGATAATAAAGTAATTGAAATAGGTAAAGAAACAAAAAACATTATATATAAACTTTGTAAAGAAATAGATATTTTAACATCAATTATAAGTAAAAAATATTATACAAAAAAAATGAAAGATAAAACTATAACAAAATACACTTTAACAAATAAAAGAAAAAAAAGATTAAAAAGAGCCTTACATTTAAAATATAAAAAATTAAAAAATAAAAAAGTAGAATTGCACAATAAAACAGTAAATTATTTAATAACGAATTATAGTAGAATAATACATCCACCATTTGAAACATCAAAAATGGTTAGTAATTTACATGCAAAAGTAGCAAGAAGTATGAACACATTATCATTTTATGAATTTAAAATAAAATTAAGAAGGAAATGTGAGGAATACAATATAGAATTAATAGAAGAAGACGAGCATTATACTTCAAAAACGTGTTGTAATTGTGGGAAATTAAATAATAAATTAGGTAGTAAAAAAATATTTGAATGTTTAAATTGCAAAATGATAATGAAAAGAGATATTGTAGGTTCAAGAGGAATAATGTTAAAAAACAATATATGGAATTAATTATTTTATTTTAATTGGGAGTTACCCCCTTTGACATTTATGTCATTGTAGTTTGAACTACTTTTGAAGTAGTGATAATAAAAAAAACTTTTTATTTATGTTAATAAATATCAAGTTTATGTAACGGTTTAAGTGGATTTACTGATATGAATTTTGATGAATTTAAAGAACACTATACCGGAAGTTTTAATAAAAAATTAAAATTAAAACAATGTGGTGATTATAAACCAAATAAAGATTATAATAATTTACCATTTAATGTAGATTGGTCTTATTTATATGAAGTAAATAATCAAATGTCCTGTGGTAGTTGTTATGCTTTTTCAGCTGTTGAAGCTATTGAAGGAGCTTATCAAATAAAATATGATGATAGAATTGTTTTATCAAAACAACAAGTTGTTGATTGTAGTAAATTAAATAGTGGATGTAATGGAGGATTATATGATTGGGTATTTATGTATGCTATGGATAATGCTTTATGTTTAGATGATGATTATACTTATACATCCGGAAAAACTGGTAAAGCTGGAAGTTGTAATTCTTGTAATGGATTGGTTAATGTTGAAAGTTGTTATGATGTTATGGAAGGAAATCAACAAGAATTAAAAAAGGCTATAACAGAACAACCAATTAGTGTTGCTATTGCTGTAAATAATTACTTTCAACATTATTCAAGTGGTGTAATTACTGATATTAATAAATGTCCTTCAGAGGATTTAAATCATGCTGTATTATTAACAGGTTATGGTGAAACCATAGATGGAATTAAATATTGGAAGGTAATGAACTCTTGGGATACAACTTGGGGTGAAAATGGTTTCTTCCGTATTCTTCGTAGTGATAATGTAAATGATAATGGTGTTTGTGGAATTGCTACTGAACCAAGTTTTCCTTTAGTAGTATAAATTTTTAATTATAATATATTTTATAATAATATATATTATATGTCTTGTAATTGTGATAATAACAATAATGATAATGAAAATATTGTAGGATGTGAAAATGAAAAATTTGGAGCTTTATTTAACCCAAATTGTGAATTAATAAAATGTTGTGTAGAAGAAAACTTATGTGAAAAAGTTGATGAATGTTTAGAAAAAAGAAGATGTAAAACAGAATTTGAATGGTCTCCACCCTGCTTTACCGAAATTGTTCCTGAACCAATTAAAAACAGAATTAATAGAAGAGGTCAATTAATTACTACATTTTTAAATACTATAAGACCACTTATTTTAGAATCTTTATTAACAAATGATTATACTGTTTTATGTGATGCTATTAATAATAATCCATTTATAGATGAATTTTCAATAACAGATAGAAATGGTGATATTATTGTTATTTGTTAAAAAAAATATATAATATTATTATAAATGTCAAATATACAAAGAGCAACCCCTGAAGATAGTAGTATTTATTTAACAGAAGAAACTGAAATTAGTGAATCAGTTACAACAAGTATGACAACCCTTGTGACTACTACAGATCCAAGTGGAAATCAAGAAATTGACGTCCAAACTGTAACAATTACTGTTACATCAACACAAGAATAATTCTAAAAACTATAATTATATTAATCAAAAATTATAATTAATATAATTATCCATATTATAGTTATTTTTTATAAAATGAAATGATTTTTCAATATATTCATTTCTTTTATCTTCATTTTTTAAATAATAAATAATTTTATTTAATAGTTCATTAAAATTATTTCTTTTACTAATACAAATAATATTTTCTAAATTTTTAATAAATATTTCTTCATTTTCTTCAATAATAAAAAAAACTTTTTTAGCCATTAATTCAACAATTTTAGCCCAAGAAAGAATATGATAATCTTTTTTTTGTGAAATATGAATAACTATTTTTGTTTTAGATAAAATAATATCTTTTTCATCATATAAATTATCATATTGTTTAAAACAAATATTATTTTTATTACAATGAAAATCTAACATTTTAATAATTTTTCTTCTATATGATGAAAATGAAGTATTCCCAATATTTCCATACCATAAAACATCTATTTCTTTATCATTATTTTCTATAGGTTTAATATTATTTATTAAACTATATCCATAAGCAGGAAAATATTCATAATTATTAATATTATTATCTAATAAATATCTTATATTTCTGGTATTCAATAAAACTGTTTTCAATGAATTTGTAAATAAAAGTTTAGTAAATTCATAATTTTCAATTCCACATCCAGTAATAATTAATTTTTCATTCATAAAATATTCATTAATTAATATATAGTATTTATTATTTGAAACAAAATTGCCAATTATATCCAGATGATTATTATATGATTGAATTAAAATAGATATTGTTAAATCATCCAATATAAATATATTATTTTTATCAATTACCAAATAATCAATAATATTAGAAGAATTAAAAGAATTAATTGTTTTTAATTTCACATTTTTAGTTTCAATATTATTATTTTGAATTAAAACATTTTTATATTTTTCAATATTTTTCATATAAAAGTTATATTTCTTATCAGTATTTGTTATATTAAAAAATAAATATTTATATTTATAATCATCATTAAATTTAAATATATAACCCCCAAACCATTTAATAATATTTTCTTCAAAATTATCAAATAAATTAATTAATATAACACTAACATTTTTTAAATATTTAATATTTCTTAAATATTTATTCTCTTTATCAACTATAAAAATAACATAATAATTATTTTCTTTAATATTATCTTTCAATTGAAATAATTTTGATTTATTAAATGTTTTATCAATAATAAAATAAATTATTTTATTTCTAAAATTATTTTTATAATAATTAATAAGTGAAACATTCATTAAATAAAGTTCTTTAATTGCTAATTTTTTAACATTATCTTCATTATAATTAATAATATTTTTATATTTATTTTTTGTAGATATTTCAGTAAAATTATTATCAATATATATTTTTTGTAGATTATTACAATGTTTAATTTTTAATAAAAAATCTTGATAATCAAAAGTAAATCTATAATTATATTCATTATTAAATTTATTTAATAATTTAAAATAATTTCTGGATATTAGAAATATTTCAGTATTATTTATTTTATATATATATGATTGATTATATTTAAAATTACTGTAAATATAAGTTATTATATCTTCATCAATTATTATATTATCATATAAAAATAAAAGTATATCACCAGATGATTTTTTAAAACCGTGATTAAAAGTATTTCCAATTGTATATTTAAAATTAAAATTATTAATAGTTTCTAAAATTTCATTATTTTTTAATGTTAAAATGATTTCAATATTATTATAAGAAGATAGTTTTTTAAGTTGTAATTTTAATATTTCTGGATTATTAACTAATATTATTATGCTGATTAATAATTTCTTATTGTTTGTAAAGTTAAATAATAAATTATTCATTATTTAATAATATAAATAATATTTTTTAATAAATATTTATGAATTTAGAAGATTTTGAAAATATATATGACATTGAAACAGATAATATAAGAGAAGAATTTAATAAAAATAAAAATTTAGAATATTATTATAATTTATTAAATAAAAATATAGAAAAATTAGAAGTAAATAATTCAATTAATAATATTATTTTTCTATACTTTGATGAAAAACCACATTTTAAAATATTATTATATTTAGTAATAAAAAATTTTAAAGATTGGTCTCATACTGTGATATGTAATAATAAGAATTATGATATTATTAAAAGTATGTGTAATGAAATTTCAGAGAATATTAATATTATTAAAGTTGATTTAAGTAAATATTGTTTATTAGATGAAAATATTTGGAATAGAATAGATTGTAAAAATAATTTAATAATTGATGAAAATTTATTTTTTATGAAAAATATAGATGAAGAGTATTTGAACTATAACATTATAAATAATAGGTATATGGTATTAATAAAAACAGAAGTAATAAAAAATATATTAAAAATAATAAAATTTAAAAATGTGAGAAATAGTAATAATGATATATATTTTTTTTCAAAATTTTTAGAAAGAGTTATATTAAAAATGAAAATAGAAAATGTTTATATTCCTGAAGAAGAAAATAATTACTGTTCCATAAATTATAATAATGAATGTTTTTGTTATTATAATATTTGGAACAATAATAATTATTTGAATATAATTAATAATAAATTTAAAAAAAATAAAGTGGTAGAAACTGTTGATATAATATTAATATCAGGTATATTAGATGAAGAAATATATAATAAGTTTGAAGTGTATGATAATATAGATAATTTAGAATTTAAAGAGGATAGAAATTATTTATTTATTAATGGAGATTTTGATTTGGATGTAGAAAAAATAAAAGAGTTAGAAATACAATTAGAGAAAAGTTATTGTTATGTTATGTCTCCATTAATTGTATGTAATGATATATTAGAATACTATGGTGGAATTATCAATGAAGATGATTATAATTATGTTAATGAAAAAATATTAAAATTAGAAGATATAAATAATAATTTTTGGTGTTTGTATAATCAAGGAACAATGATTCCATATTTAACATTTTTTATGATTAAAAATAAAGAGAATGTATTATGTGGAATAGATATAAAAAATTATATGGAAGAAATAATTAGTATTTGTATTAAATTAAAAGAAATAAAGGTTAGTCCATTTGTAAGAATTGAAAGTTATGATAGGGAATATAAAAGAAATATTAATATAAAATATAAGAATGAATATCCATTTGTTATGGATAATGAGAAAATAAGTGAGATATATAAAATGTATAATAAAAATGGATTAGTATCATTAAAATTATGTGATGAAAAGTATTATTTAAATTTATCAAATAGAAAAACTATATTAATTGTTGAGTATTGTAAATTTACACCTGATAAAGATTGTGGTTCAAGATATATATATTATTTAATGAAGACATTATTAAATATGGGTTTTAATATTCATTTTTATAATATATTAAGTGATGGAAAATATAATAAAATTTTACAAGAAATGGGTGTTTATGTATTTGATAAGAATTTAAAAATGAAAAATATTATTAATAATAATAATGTGTATGAATATATATTTATTTCAAGGGTATTTTCAATGAATTATTTATTTGAAGATATAAAAAAATATTGTAGTAAAACAAAAATAATTTTTATAACACATGATATTTATTTATTGAAGAATAAAAAACAATTAAATTTGGGTATGAATATTGCAAATAATCCTAAAGGAGAAGATGAATTAAAATATATAAATAATTGTGATATGTCATTAATTGTTAGTAAGTATGAATATGAATATTTAAAGAATGAAGAAAATTTAGAGAAAATATATTACTCTCCAATATGCTATGAAATGGAAAATGATTATGATAGAAAAATAGAGGATACAAAAGATATATATTTTATAGGGAGTGGTTATAATGCAAATGTAGATGCTTTAAGACATTTTTTAAAAAATCAATGGGAGTTTATATTAGAAAGATTAGGAAATATTAAATTACATATTATTGGATTTGGTTTAACAAATTTAAAAGTGGAATATAAGAAAAATCCAACAATAGTATTTCACGGTTATGTTCCAGATGAAAAATTAAATAATATTATAATAAAATGTAGATTAAATATAGTTCCATTAAGATATGGTGGTGGTATAAAGGGTAAAATTTTACAAAGTTTAAATTTAAAAATACCTTGTATTGCAACAAAAGTAGCAGTTGAAGGTATGGAATTAATTGATAGAGAGCATATTATAGTAGAATATTTAGATAATACATTTCCAGAAAAATTTGAAAAATATTATAATGATATTGAATTATTAAAAAAAATATCTGATAATGGATATAAAATAATGAAAGAAAAATATTCATTAGAGAAAAATGTTGAATATTTAAATGATATGTTTAATAATATTAAAAATTAAAAATTTTTTTTATAAATTTTATTAATATTTTTAATTATTAAAATTTGTGTTGAAAACAGAAAATTAATTTTTAGATATTAAAATATTAACAAATTTCATAAAAAAGGTTTCTCAAAAAAAAAGAAACCATTTTTATGAAATTTGTGTTGAAAATAGAAAAATAATTTTTAGATATTAAAATATTAACAAATTTCATAAAAAAGGTTCTTCAAAAAAAAAGAAACCATTTTTATGAAATTTGTGTTGAAAACAGAAAATTAATTTTTAGATATTTAAATATCAACAAATTTCATAAAAAAGGTTTCTCAAAAAAAAAAAAGAAACCATTTTTATGAAATTTGTGTTGAAAATAGAAAAATAATTTT
>OJDV01000189.1_pt1 | contig 24850 bp, 22 predicted proteins | sample 1592911 | NCBI WGS metagenome assembly OJDV01 (sample SAMN05416860, study PRJEB24817) | seawater metagenome | isolation source: Sea water | place: Canada:Atlantic | collected 2013-11 | reverse complement strand
AAAATTGTCTCACTAAATCGTAATTTTGGTACATGATTTGATACATAAAAACAAAACTTATACTTATGAAACATATATCTTACCTTATTTTAGCTTTTGCTTCTTTTTTTATGATGTCTTGCGATGGAGATCCTGGACCACAAGGTCCTCCTGGTGCAGATGGAGGCTTATTAGTCTCGTCAGCTTTTGAAATTGAAATCGATTTTAATACTGAAAATGATTACTCTTTTATTGAAGATTACGGATTTGATGTATTTCCTTCTGATGTGACCTTGGTTTACATTTTATGGGATACTGTAAACGGACAAGATATTTGGCGTTTATTACCACAAACTGTAGAATTTGAAAATGGAACTTTAGTCTATAATTACGATTTTACCCAAGCTGACGTGAGTTTCTTTTTAGAAGGCACGACTGACCTAGATACCCTTGGGGCCGAATGGACTCAAAATCAAGTGTTCAGAGTTGTTGTAGTACCTGCAGATAATATTGATGGACTTGATGTGTCTAATCTCAATGTCGTCATGCAAGCAACTAGCATTGATAACTTTAATGTCAGATAATATAAAAACTTTTGCACGTCTTGTCACACCTATGCAACAAAACGTATATTTGCTCAGCAATTAATACGATTTAGTGAATGGAGTGTATTTCTGTTTTTGACATGCTCAAAATTGGAGTTGGTCCTTCGAGTTCCCATACATTGGGACCTTGGAGAGCTGCCGAACGTTGGATTAAAGAATTAAAAGACACCAACAAATTTGAAAAGGTTGAAAAAATAACAGTTGATCTTTATGGCTCCTTATCTCTCACAGGAAAAGGACATGCAACAGATTATGCTGTGATGTTAGGTTTATTAGGATGTGATCCTGAAACTATTCCGACAGAACACATTACAAACTACATTAATGACATTAAAACTTCTAAAACACTAAACTTCAATAGCGAAAGACTAGTAGATTTTAATCCAGAGACTGCTATTGTATTTAATAAGAAATTTTTACCATATCATTCTAATGGAATAATCTTTACTGCTAATATTGATGGTAGGAATAAAAAATCAACCTTCTATTCTATTGGAGGAGGATTTGTTGTTAAAGAGGAACGCACCAATCACAAGAAAAACTTTGAAATAAAGTGTTCGTTTCCGTATCCTATAGATAAGGGAAATGAATTGCTAAAGTTCTGTAGTGACTTGAAATTACCAATTTCGGGAGTTATTTTAGAGAACGAAAAATCCATTCGCGATGAAGCTGTTATAGATTCAGAATTACAACGTATTTGGGATACCATGTTAGAATGCATGTATATTGGATGTCATACTGAAGGCAACCTTCCTGGAGGTTTAAACGTCAGACGTCGCGCTTATGACATGCATCAAAGTTTGAAAGGTGAAACACCTTATACAACTCATGTTGAATGGCTAAATTCTATAAGAAATACTGAAGTTAAGTTTCGTCAAATTCTAAAGTGGGTTAGTTGTTTTGCACTTGCTGTTAATGAAGTTAATGCATCTTTAGGACGTGTAGTTACTGCTCCAACAAATGGAAGCGCTGGAGTTATTCCATCTGTATTGATGTATTATTTAGTAATAGAAAATCACGATGGTAATTTTGAAGATATAAAACGCTTTTTATTGGTAGCTGGAGAAATCGGAAGTATTTTCAAAAAAGGTGCTACTATTAGCGCAGCAATGGGAGGATGCCAAGCTGAAATTGGTGTCTCTTCAGCAATGGCAGCTGGAGCCTTATGTGAACTCTCTGGTGGAAGTCCAGAACAAGTCTTGGTTGCAGCAGAAATTGCAATGGAACATCACTTGGGACTGACTTGTGACCCAATAGGTGGTTTGGTACAAATTCCGTGTATAGAGCGCAATGCCATGGGAGCAATTAAAGCCATTAATGCATGTGAATTAGCCTTAGATACAGATCCAAATAATGTGAAAGTACCATTAGATACAGTCGTGAATACTATGTGGGAAACAGCTAAAGACATGAACAACAAATACAAAGAAACTTCGGAAGGCGGCTTAGCTGTTGGAGTTAATGTTAGTGACTGCTAGCCTTTCAATTTAAAACACAAATCAAACCATTTTCATTTAATATCTTTATTTTTACAAATATAAATCCATTGCAAATATGTCAACCGCAAAAAAAGAATACAAACGAATTACCGTAAAGACCTTAGTAGACATGAAGTCTAAAGGTGAAAAAATCTCAATGCTTACAGCTTACGATTATACTATGGCAAAAATAGTGGATGAAGCTGGTATTGATGTCATTTTAGTAGGTGATTCGGCTAGTAATGTTATGGCAGGACATGAAACGACGCTTCCAATTACTCTAGATCAAATGATTTATCACGCATCTTCAGTTGTAAGAGCGATTGATAGAGCTTTAATTGTTGTTGATTTACCTTTCGGAAGCTATCAAAGTGATCCCAAAGAAGCCTTACGTTCTGCTATCAGAATCATGAAAGAATCTGGAGGTCATGCCGTTAAAATGGAAGGTGGTAAAGAAGTAAAAGAATCTATAAAACGTATTCTGAATGCTGGAATTCCTGTTATGGGACATTTAGGATTAACGCCACAATCGATTTATAAATTTGGAACTTACACTGTTCGAGCCAAAGAAGAACAAGAAGCAGAACAATTAAAAGAAGACGCTTTAATGCTTGAAAAAGCGGGATGTTTTGGAATTGTACTAGAGAAAATTCCAGCAAAATTAGCTCAAGAAGTTGCAGAAAGTGTTTCTATTCCTGTTATTGGAATTGGTGCTGGTGGTGGTGTTGACGGACAAGTACTAGTTTTGCACGATATGTTAGGAATGACACATGAATTCAATCCGCGTTTTTTACGTCGTTACATGAATTTGTATGAAGATATGACTAAAGCTATTGGCCAGTATGTTGATGATGTTAAGGCATCTGATTTTCCTAATGATAAAGAACAATATTAATTTAGATCTCAAAACTTGTCCAAAGATAAAATCCTCTCTAACAAACACAATCTTCAAGTTATTTATGAGGACAATCACATCATCATTGTAAATAAACGCGCTGGTGATATTGTTCAAGGTGACAAAACTGGTGACAAACCTTTAAGTGATGTTGTTAAAGACTATATCAAAATAAAGTACAACAAGCCTGGAAATGTCTATTTAGGCGTTGTACATCGCTTAGACAGACCAACAACAGGTATTGTTATGTTTTCTAAAACTAGTAAAGCATTACCTCGACTTAATAAACTATTTGCAGAAAAGAAAGCTAATAAAACCTATTGGGCAATTGTAAAGAATGCTCCTGAGCAACCTCAAGAAACACTCATTAATTGGCTCAAAAAGAATCCGAAAAACAACAAGTCTACAGCTTATTCAAATGAAATAGAAAATAGTAAGAAAGCAATCTTACATTACAAATTACTCAAAGCTTTAGACAATTATTTTCTTTTAGAAATTGAATTAGAAACCGGTAGACATCATCAGATTAGATGTCAGTTATCTAGCATAGGTTCTCCTATAAAAGGAGATTTAAAATATGGGTTTGACCGAAGCAACAAAGATGCAAGTATCAGTTTACATGCAAGACGTTTAGAATTTGTTCATCCCGTTTCTAAGGAAACTATCGATGTCACTGCTCCTCTGCCAAATGACCCTATTTGGAAAGCTTGTGAAAGCTAATATGGATAATTGATTTTTAATGTCACACCTTCGTTTGGATGTGATGTCAAATCAAATGTGGCATTTATTAATTTAGCTCTACTTTTCATATTAATCAATCCTGAACCATTCTCTGCAGAAGGAACATCAAAACCTTTTCCATCATCAGTGACGGTTATTAATAACTGAGTATCTTGATAGTCTAATGTGATATTAAGGGCTTCTGCTTCAGAATATTTTACTGAATTAGAAAAGAATTCCTGTAAAATCCTGAATAAAATAATTTCGTGTTTTTTATTCTCGATAGCTCTCTGAGAACCATTAATGACTAGTTCTGCAGAAGAGAATTTCATACGTTTTAAACGATTCAACTCATTAGATATAGAGTCTTCAAAACCCATATCTAAAATGACTTCATTGTTCAATGATTTTGAGAGCGAACGGACTTCTTTAAGGCTTTCCTTTACAATATCTGAAGTCTCATTTACTTTAGCCTTTAAATCATCTGGAGCTTTAGATGTTAACATATTAAGTTGCATGCTAGCATAAGCTAATAACTGACCAACATTATCGTGTAGTTCCCAAGCGACATGTTTTAAAGTTTGTTCTTGAATTTCTGATTTAGTTCTAGAAATTTCTTCATCAAAAGCTTTTTGCTTTTTTATTTGATCTAACAAAAGTTTATTTTTTCTTTTCTGAAAAGTCACAAAAAACAATATGACCATAACAGTCAACAGCAAAACAACAAAAATCATGTAAGCTATTAAAGCTATTTGTTCATTATTTATTGCTTGCTCTTGTAAAGTGAATACCAGAAGCCAAATGTTAAACATATGTATGTAAAAATATTAATATAGAGTAAAAATAAAGTTCTAAAAGAAACAAATTCTACATTTACTGCACGAAAATAACTATTAAATATAAACAATGGAGTAACGCAGAGATGCCATAACAATAATGAAATACTTATGTAAAAAGAAGGCATTTTATAATACTGTAAAATATACTCACTTCTTATCAACTCGATAAAATAACAAACAACATAAATTGTTATTATTATAGTTGCCAATATATCTTCATAAGGCAGACCCATAGTAAAAAATGCATCAGAAAATATATAATACACTAAAGTAAATACACAGTAAATCAAGAAAACAGACCTCACAATAATCTTAAAAGATTTACTAATTAATAAATCAGAATAATAAATCCCTAATAATCCAATGGATAAAAAGTTATAAATATTGTAAAGCCAAGAATTCCTACAAAAAATACTGTTTTTCAAAGCTACGAACCAAGAGTAATCGTAATTATTTTGCAGTACTTTTGTATAACCTCCTAGAGTTTCAACAATTACAGCTAACCATAAGTAATAAACAAATATCCTGATTTTTTCATTCTTAGTTTTTCGTAAATACCAACTTCCTGAAATAGCAGCCGCTAATTCAAAAAGCTTGGTAATTAATGATTTATACTCGAATAAAAAGTCATTCAAAATTTAAACACTTATTGAGGGTAATTAGCATTTGGTGGATCTCCATCATCGCCTTTATTTAAGCCATTGCCTCCAATGACATCTCCATTTCCGCCTTTTTGCAATGTAAGCATACCTCCTTCTGAGCTGTTTAGATAACCTGTTGGAACAAGTAAAAATGTTGAGTACCCTGGAACTCCGTCAACTTGAGGATGTGCTCCTGGATATATTCTCACTCCGTTCATAGTGTAACCTAATTCGCTAGACTGTTTCTGTGCTAGTGTAATGAAGTTTTGTAAATCTTCAAGAGAATACCAAGATGACCTATTGTCTCCTCCTTCAACGCCCTTGAATACAGAGTCGTTTATTGCTTGATACCTTGGGTCATAAGCCTCTGTTAAGGTCGAAATTTCTCCTGGCTTAACTATGCCGCTTGGAACTGGTGTTTCATCCATGTTTTCTTCGTTTTTATCATTATGAACATAGAAATACATTGCTAAAGCTCCTAAAATAAATCCTAGAATAAGTAATATTAATTTTTTCATAATTTAGTTAGTTTGAATTAATTGTAAATCTAATGTATAGAAAATATTTTCATAAAACTAAAAAAACATCTTTTTTTGAAGCCTTTTCTTACTAATCAATACGTTTAAGCTTGAATTTTTGCCCAAAAACCATTTGCGATAGCTGATTAATAGATTGTTCTGAAACTTGCAAAATTCTTGGATAACCACCTGTGGTTTGACAATCACGCATTAAAATTAATAACTTACCAGATGGCGTCAGCTGCACTGTTCCTGGTAATACTAATGATGTAATAATAGGTTCTATTTTATTTTCTATAGTATCGTCGACTTGATATGCCATCCTATTACTATCCTTTGATATAGTATACTCCGTTGATAAAAGCAATTCTTGCTCTAAGAGAGAAAGGCTATTAAACTCCATTCCTTTGAAAACTTGAAGTTCACTTACTTCAAAATGTTTTTTATTAATTCTTAGCGAAGCGAATGCATTAGGGTTAGTCTCACTAATCTCTGAAATTGGCAGTTGACTACCTTTTTTCAATCTTGAATGAATTGTTATCGCATCATACATGCTAAAACTATTCATAATAAATTCCGTTTGAAAACCTCCTTTAACAGCCAAATAACTTCTACAGCCATAATTTCGGGTTCCAAAAGACAAAACGTCATTTTTGTGAACACGAATTCGTGTATTCATATTAATTGATTTGGAATTTAGTTTAGGACTCAAATCTCCACCAGACAAGGCTATTACTGTATTACAATGAAACTTTAGCTTAGGCCCAATAATTGTTATTTCAAGAACAGCATCTGTTAAATCGTTACCCAAAACAGTGTTTGCGACTTTAGTCGAATGCAAATCCATTGCACCAGAAAAAGGAACACCATATTCTTGAACATTAAAGCGTCCTAAATCTTGAATTGTATCATACAAACCTGTTTTGAGTACTTCAATCATCTATTATTTCACTTTCTATGTTATGTGATCCGTTATTAACTGCTTTCAGAATAGAATTATAAGCTTCAATTGAAATTGGAACAAATTGAATTTTATCACCTGCTTTTGCAAAACAAGGAAGGTAAGATTCACAATTAAAGAATTCTAAAGGCGAATTGCCAATTATATTCCAACCTGCTGGGCTAGAATTTGGATAAATTCCCGTCTGTTGATTTCCGATAGCAACTGCACCTTTTTCAACTTTCAATCTTGGACTATTTTTACGTGGAAAAAACAATCGTTTATCGAGTCCTCCTAAGTATAAAAATCCAGGTAAAAATCCGATAAAAAAAACTGTATAAATCACATCAGAATGCAATCTAATTATTTCTGATTTTGAAAGTTGTTTTACTTTTGAAATCTCATCTAAATCAATACCAAATACGTCATCATAACACACTGGAATCTTCCATTGCCTCAAGGCTCGTTTTTTCCTGCTTACTCTGGCAAAATACAACTCTTTTAGTGCTAAAAACTCATTATAGACATTATCAATAGTAGTATCATAAATAATTAATATCGAGTTATATGCATTATTTATTTGAAGTATAGATTTAATATCTGAATTTAAGAGGTGATTTTTAAAAACAAGGATGTCATTTAGTATGTTTTTATCAATTTTTTGAGGCCATTGCACCAAAATAGAGTATTCAGAAAAGCGATGATATGTGAGTTCAAAATCTTTCAAAAGTTACAAAATATTTATAGAATTCTGTTTTAATTTATGACTTAAAAATTCTAAATTTTTAACGACATTTTCATGATCTCCATGAACGCAAAATGTATCAACTTTTAGTTCTACTTCTACTCCACCAATTGTCTTTACTTTTTCTTTAGAAATCATTCCAAAAACATGCTCGAAAATCAGTTGTGAATCATGAATTATAGCATCATTATTTTTTCTTGAGACCAAAGTCAAGTCTTCATTATAATTTCTATCAGCAAAACCTTCATACATCACTTTCAATCCATCAGTTATAGCGATTTTTGAAATCATTGACTGATAAGGCACATATAGAATTAAGTTTTTATCTAAACTTTTAATCACACTTACTATAATTTGAGCCGTTTTTTTATCTACAGACGCTATATTATATAAAGCTCCATGAGGCTTGACGTGATTCAACTTTAAACCCATGGGCTTCAAAACATCAATTAGCATTTTAATCTGATCTTCTAAAGTTTTATATAAATCTGAAGATGACATGTTCAAAATTTTTCGTCCAAAATTTTCTTTATCAGGAAACGATGGATGGGCTCCTATTTTAACGTGATGCGTTTTAGCTAACTCCACAACACTTGTCATAGTTTCAACATCTCCTGCATGTCCACCACAAGCAATATTACATGAAGATAAATAAGGCATGAGAAACGCTTCGTTTCCCAAACCTTCTCCTAAATCGCAATTGATATCTATTTGCTTCATTTTAAATAAAGTTAAATACTTTCAGAATACTTTTCATTCCTAAAAACAGCGCTATAGCTAAAATTGCAAAGCCGAGTATATTTTGAAACAGCGTATTCTTATATTTTCCAAGTATCGATGATTTATTCATAATCCATAATAAAAATCCAGCAATAACAGGCAATAACAAGCCATTAGCAACTTGAGCGAATTTGATGATTTCGATAGATTTAAAACCTATAGACGAGAATAAAACACCCATTACTAGAATAAATATCCAAACCAATCTAAAACGTTTAGATCTCATATTAGAACTCCAACCCAAACATCCTGAAGCGACATAAGCTGCAGCTAAAGGCGCAGTAATTGCGCTCGTTATTCCTGCAGCAAATAACCCAACAGACAAAAACACAGACGCATAGTTTCCAAAAAGCGGCTCAAGTCCTTTTGCTAAATCTGCAGCATTATTTACTTCAAAAGTTTTAATAGCAGCAGCGGAAACCATGATACACATAGAGACTATTCCTCCCAGAACCACTGCAATTACAGTGTCTTTTATTGCAAATTTAAGATCAGCTTCATTTTTCCATTTTTCCTTTACTAACGAGGCGTGCAAGAATAAATTATAGGGCACAACTGTTGTTCCAACCAAAGCTATAACAGTCAATATGTTTTCACTCGAAAACTTAGGAACAAACAATCCTTTAAACACTTCAGACCAATCAGGTTTTGTCATAATTGCTGTAATTAAAAAAGCCAAACTCATCAATATCACTAAAGAAATTAGTGTTTTTTCTAAAACTTTATAATTACCAATATAGAGCAAAATAAAAGCGATTACACCTATTAAAATACTAAACAGATTAAGATTCACACTACCAATTATTACAGTATGGCTGCCAAACAAGGACTCTAAACCTAAAATACTTCCGCTTATATTTCCAGCTTCATAAGCTGCATTTCCTACAACAATTGCAGACAAAATCAAGGTAATTGCCAGTGTTCTTAATAGTGGATTTGAAACTTGAGAACGAATCACTTCAGACAATCCCTTTTGAGAAATTATACCCAAACGAGCTGCCATTTCCTGCAAAACTACAGTAGCTACAATAGATAAGACCATTGCCCAAAGCAATCCAAAACCGAAATTAATTCCAGCAAGCGTGCAGACCGTAACTGTTCCTGGCCCAATAAATGCAGCTGCCACCAAAGGTCCTGGCCCAATATTTTTAAACCAATTTTTAATCACGATCAACAGAATTTAACGCGTAAATAGCAAAGCTTCCTAGCCAATGACCACCTTCGTAACTATCACCAACAATACTTGGCAACGAATAGTTAATGTGCTGATTAGCAACATTTTTTAAGTGATTATATTCTGGCAAGTCTTTTGCAATTTCATTTAAACTCCATGCTCTAGAGAAGTTAACGCCATCAAGATGCACCAATTTCCCATCAGTTCTATCGCTTACTTTTCCAGTTTCTACAGTGAAATTTTTATCTTTTAATTGTGGAAGAAAATTATGGAGCCACTTTTTATAGTCTTCGGAAGGCAATACGCGTTTCATTAGAGCAGCTTCTTCTAAACAAGGCGACAGGAAATCAAATCCGCTAGGCTCCCAAGACAATGGACAGCCAACATCATTAATATAAAAGTCTTTTGCTCGCTGCTCTATAAGCGTTTTTAATTTAATATCACCAACAGTTTTAGCATAATCGTAAGCAAATGAGAGCCCGAAAGCCGTATTTGGATGCTCTCCAACTCGAATTGGATAATATAGTTTTGGCAGAAACTCTAAATATTTACCAACAATTAAATCCGTTAATGGTTGCAAATTAGTTTCTAAAACTCTTGCTTCAAGATTATCCCAAGTGTGTAATTCTTCAGCTAATTTCAATAACCAAGCCCAACCATAAGTACGTTCCCATGATGAGTTATGCTTTCCGAAGAAATACGCCACTTCAACTTTCATGTTCTCTTCAGAGATATTCTCAAGCAACATTGCGATACTCTCTTCTCTATTCTCTAATTCAGGGAATTGTTTTAATAAACTCACCAAACTCCAGTGACCATGAACTGCAGAATGCCAGTCAAAGCAACCATAAAATGCTGGATGCAACGCCTGAGGTGACTGCAAATCTTCATCACCACCTATCACCTGATTGAGCTTGTTTGGGTATTCAGTTTGAATACAATCTATTGGCAATTTTGCTAAACGATTGGCTTCAATCAAATCCAAGGCTGGAATTGGCGCTTGCTGAATTTCGATTATAGCTTCAGAATTTTCAGCTGCTTTCTTTTCAGAAGTGTTGCAACTCAACACTAAAAACACAAAACAGAGTAAGTAATAGTTTTTCATGTTATAAAATTAAGGTTTTAAACCATAACATTATTAAGATCTCATCCTAACCAAATTAAGATCTCATCCTAACCAACCTTCACGATCCATACTTCTGTATTGAATGGCTTCACTAATGTGCGAACCATTAATAGATTCTGAGTTTTCTAAATCTGAAATCGTTCTAGACACTTTAAGAATTCTATCATAAGCTCTAGCAGACAAATTCAAACGCTCCATAGCAGTTTTTAGTAATTGCATTGAAGCCTCGTCTAGCTTGCAATGTTTTCGAATTTGCTTGGTATTCATTTGCGCATTATAATGCACCGTATTGGATTCTTCAAAACGGTTGGTTTGAAGTTCTCGAGCAGCTGTAACACGTTTTCTTATGGTTACGGAAGTTTCACCTTTCCGTTCATCTGACAGCTTTTCAAAAGGTACAGGCGTTACCTCTATATGAATATCAATTCTATCTAACAATGGTCCGGAAACCTTACTCAAATAGCGTTGCATTTCAGCAGGTGACGATGTTACTGGAGCATTTGGATCATTGAAATAACCACTAGGACTCGGATTCATACTTGCTACTAACATAAAACTACTTGGATATGTAACCGTAAACTTTGCTCTAGAAATCGTGACTTCTCGATCTTCAAGAGGTTGTCGCATGACTTCTAATACTTCACGTTTAAATTCTGGTAATTCATCTAAAAATAGAACTCCGTTGTGTGATAATGAGATTTCTCCTGGCTGCGGATAACTTCCACCTCCAACTAGTGCGACATTAGAAATCGTATGATGTGGACTTCTAAATGGTCGTTGCGCCATAATTCCTGAATGTTCTTTGACACGACCAACAACCGAATGAATCTTTGTCGTTTCAAGCGCTTCAGATAAGGTCATTGGCGGTAAAATACTGGGCAATCGTTTGGCAAGCATTGTTTTTCCTGCTCCTGGTGGTCCAATTAAAATAATATTATGTCCTCCAGCTGCTGCGATTTCCATACAGCGCTTTATACTTTCTTGTCCTTTTACATCAGAGAAATCAAATTCAGGGAACTCTAAGTTTTTATAGAACTCTTCTTTGGTGTTGATAATGGTTTGAGTGATTTTGATATCCTTGTCAAAATGATCAATCACTTCTTTAATATTCTCTACTCCAAAAACCTCAAGACCATCTACAATAGCTGCTTCCTTAGCATTTTGTTTCGGAAGAATAAAACCTTTAAACCCTTCCTCTTTTGCTTTTACAGCTATTGGCAATGCGCCTTTTATAGGCTGTAGGTTTCCATCTAAAGACAATTCTCCCATGATGAGATATTGCTCTAGCTTCTCTGCTTTAATTTGATTAGTAGCAACCAATATACCAACTGCCAAAGTTAAATCGTAAGCAGAACCTTCCTTACGCAAATCTGCAGGAGACATGTTAATGATGATTTTCTTTCCTGGAATTTTATAACCGTTATTTTGAAGCGCAGCAGCTATTCGGAAATTACTTTCTTTAATCGCATTATCAGGCAAACCTACCAAATGATAACCAATACCAGAATCAACATTGACCTCTACTGTAATCGTAGAAGCTTCAACACCGAAAACTGCACTAGCATAAACTTTTTTGAGCATACATAGAATATTTACTCAAATATAGATAATATTCTATGAACAATATGAAATAGTTTTTATCAAATTGAATGCAATTCTTTTACAAACTCCAGAGCACGCTTTTCATTATAATAAACACCTCCTTTTTGGATAAATCCAACATGACCTCCATAGTTTGGCATTTCTAAATGTAATTTATCGTTATGTTTTGCAGCTTTTACTGGATAGCATTCCGGAGATAAAAACGAATCGTTTAAGGCATTAATTAGTAAGGTTGGAACTTTAATATTTTTTAAGAATTGTAAGCTGCTTGACTTTTCGTAATAGTCTAAAGCATCCAAAAAACCATGTGCTGTAGATGTATACACCTCATCAAATTCTCTTAAAGTTTTAATTGACTTAATCTCTGCAACACTAATTCTATCAGGAAATTGTACTATTTTGACTTTTAACTTATTAACTAAGTGCTGTCTAAAACGAATTGCAAAAGCTTTATTTTTTAAAGTATGTAACTCTCTGGCTGAACCATTCAAATGAACTGGAACAGAAATCGCAATTGCCGACTTCACCTGCTTTGGGATTTCTCGGTTTTCACCTAAATATTTAAGTGTAATATTTCCGCCTAAACTAATCCCTTTAATAATTACTTTTGAATAGCCTTTTTGTTCTATACAATGCTTAACTACATCATCTAAGTCATCTGTTGCGCCAGAATGGTAACTATTATAAAAACGATTATCCTCTCCGCTACAACCTCTAAAGTTTACACAAACCGCATCGATTCCGTTTTGATTAAATAGTTTTGCTGTTCCTGTTACATATGGACGCTGTGCATGACCCTCTAATCCATGAAGTAATATAATTACAGCATCGGATTTCTTTTCCGCACAACTCCAATCTAAATCTAAAAAATCTGAATCGCGAGTCTCAATGCGTTCTCGCTGTTGTTCAAAATCTTTTATCTTTCTTACTAATCCTGAGTATACAGTGGCAATAAAACCATTTTTAAATTGAAATAGCGGCTTGTAGGTTGATTCTATTACTGGCATTACTTCTTATGCTTCAATGCATCAGCTGGAGTAGGAACAAAATGTCCTTTACCTCCTGCTCTATCATCGTCAAAAGTTACCGGAATATCATCATTTAAAGTACGTTCATGCCAAGTTAAACTCTCAGTTCCGTCATCTCTTTTAACCATAGTAATACAGTCTTCAACTGGACAAACTAATGAACATAAATTACAACCAACACAATTCTCTTCAATAATACTTGGGATTCTATTTGTCGTATCAATTGGCAATGCAATCGCTTGATGCGCTCCATCATCACAAGAAATATAACAAAGATCACATCCAATACATTTATCAGGATTTATTTCTGCAACAACTTTATGTTTTAAGTTTAGATGTTTCCATTCCGTTACGTTAGGCAACGCTTTACCTGCAAAATCATAAATGGTATTATAATTCTTCTCTTCCATGAACTGACGTAAACCAGCTTCCATTTCACGAACTATTCCAAATCCATAATGCATTACTGCAGTACACACCTGCACAGACGTTGCACCTAGCAATATGAACTCAACAACATCACGCCAAGTTTCAATTCCACCAATTCCAGATAAAGGCACTTTTCCAATTTCTGGATGTTGTGCTAAATCTTTAAGCATGTGCATCGCAATAGGTTTCACTGCTGGCCCACAATAACCACCATTACTTCCTTTGCCATCTACAATTGGATAAGGTGCGTAAGAATCCAAATCAATTCCAACAATACTTTTAATAGTATTAATTAGGGAAATAGAATCTGTTCCACCTTGAACAGCTGCCAATCCAGGATCAGTAATATGTGAAATATTTGGTGAAAGCTTCGTAATCACTGGAATATTTGCGGCTTCTTTAACCCATTCCACAATAGTTTTCAGCACTTCTGGCTCTTGACCAACCGCTGAACCCATTCCACGTTCACACATGCCGTGTGGACAACCGAAATTAAGCTCTATACCATCTGCTCCTGCATTTTGAACATCTTTTATGATTTGTTCCCATTCTGCTCTGCTCTCTACCATAAGCGACGCAATAACAGCATGATCAGGGAAATATTTTTTCACTTCTTCAATCTCTCGAAGGTTATCAGCTAACGGTCTATCTGTAATTAATTCAATATTATTGAAACCCATCATTTTGGTATTTCTATAATCTACTGAACCATAACGACTCGACACATTAACAACAGGAACTCCAAGCGTTTTCCAGACTGCTCCTCCCCATCCAGCTTCAAAAGCCTTCATTATTTGATAGCCTGAATTTGTTGGTGGTGCTGATGCCAACCAAAAAGGGTTTGGTGCTTTAATTCCTCCGAAATTTATTGATAAATCTATCATGTCTTTTGTCTTATTTAGTTAACCAATTATGAATTCCTTGTGCTGCCATTTTACCGTCATAAGCTGCATTTACAACTTCTGCTCCACCATTTATTGCATCACCTCCAGCGAAATACTTTGGATTGGATGTTTGAAATTCATCGTTAATTTTAATTCTTGTTTTATTATCTATATCTAAGCCATCTATCATGTCATACAAATGACCTTGCTTTGCTTGACCAGTTGCTTTGATTACCATATCACAACGCACGATAAATGTATTATTCATATTGGTTTTCAATTTTCCTTCAACCATTTCGGTTTTTGCGAACTTAACACCTTCTACTTTACCGTTTCCAGTTATAGCAATTGGAGTTACATTGAATAAACTATCGACTCCAGCACTGATGGCTAGATCATATTCAAAACCATAAGCTCCCATTTTCTTTTTAGAGTTTCTATACGCTAAAACTGTTTTTCGGGCTCCCATTCTTGCTGCTTCAGAAGCTGCATCCATTGCCGTATTTCCTCCACCGAGAACCACAACTTTAGCAGGAACTTTAACCTGATGTTGCTTCATACGTAACTCTTCTATAAACTCAACAGCACCAACAACACCTTCTTTATCTTCGCCATCCATACCTAAATGTCTAGTTGCTCCTAAACCTACTCCGACAAATATTGCATCGTAATTGGTTTCTAGAGCAGCTAACTCCTTTTTTGAATTGATAGCATTGTTATATTTAATATTGAAACTAAGCTGTTTCTGAAGATAGTCGACTTCTTTCAACACTTCTTCGTTTGTGATTTTATATGGTGCAATCCCGAATACAGTTAAACCTGACGGCTTATCTTTTGCTTCGTATATATCTACTTCATATCCTAAAGTTCTCGCTTCACAAGCACAGGCAATTCCTGCAGGTCCTGCTCCAATGATTGCAATCTTTTTTCCGTTAGGCTCACCAACTTTAAAAATCACTTTTTCAGCATCTATGGTTTTGTTTGTTGCATAATTCTGAAGTCTACCAATTTGAATTGGTGGCACATCTTGATGATTATACACACAAGCACCTTCGCACAACACACCAGTTGGACAAACAACTCCACAAGCATTTCCTAACCAATTCGAATCGAAAATAGTTTTGGATGCTCCTGTTATATTATCTGTATGAATCTGCTTGATAAACAATGGAATATCAATACTCGTTGGACATGCCTGAATACATGGCGCATCATAACAGAACAAACATCGTGAAGCTTCGTAAAAAGCCTCAGTATCATTCATTAATGGTTTTTTCTGCTTGAAATTCTTATCGAATTCAGCTTTTGTTTTTGGTTTTTTATATTCTGCCATAATTTTTACAGTCTTTTATTCTACTTTTTGATAAGTTGCACTCATATTTGTACCCACACTTATATACAGTTCTCCTTTTTTTGATCGATTAAAAATAACTAAAATTGAACTACGTTTTCTCTTAGCAACGAAAACGGATTTATCATACCATAAAATCTCGAAATCATCAGGATCTTCCCTAGAAAGAAATAATTGACCGTTTACTTCTTTAATTTCAATACTCTTATCCCAAGAGTTATTTACGGTTTCTTTTAATTCATAAGTCCCTACAATATTATTTAAGCCCAAAGAACCCTTTATTGAATTATAAGATACTTTTTTAGGAATAGAATCTTTACTTTCAAGTAATTCAGAAATTTTATTATACAGATTAATAGCATCCGATTTATATGATTTACATTTCAAAAATATATTAATTCGATCATTCATGTACTTTATTACCATATTTTTATAGTGATCATCATTAAGGCGATAGTTAATTTCCTCTTCAGAAACTATTCCTTTTTCTTGTTCTAGATTCCAACTATAATTATATATCTCATCTATATTTTTATAAACTGTTGTACGAATTCTTTCATTATAAACGTCTAAAGTTGGTTTTTCAGTTTGATACAAGTTCTTCAAATCACTAATTATTGGGCTATATTTTTCTGGCACATTATCAATATTTCTTTTTAAATTATCATAACCATTCGTAATTACTTTAAAATCACGATAATTATAGCCTATCATTCTAAAATTTCCTGTTTTATAATCTTCATATGTAAACTTATCATTAAGAATTAGTTTTGCAATTGAATCTGTATAGATTTGATAATCAAAAATCGATTTAGAATACTCAATATCTTTAACCAAATCACTTTGAATCTCTTTTAAAATATTGGCAATTTTTTCTTCATTTATTCTTTCCTGATTTTGATTGCTAATACCTAACGCAATCAAAATACCAATAACTACAAGAATAATCTCTCCAATAGCATATAGCATGTATTTACTGAATTTATTTTCAGTAAGTAAATTTTGTCTAATCTTTCGAAAAAAATTAATCATACACTATTTTGATTTGTCATTCCTGTAAAAGCAGGAGTCCATTTTTAAATCTGATGTTGATTCCGCATCAAGTGCGGAATGACAAAATATTTTAATCATCTAATTAATTTACAAATCTGTCAATCTGCCATAAGTTTCTGGTCGTCTATCTCTATAAAATTGCCAAGTAGAACGCACTTCTTCAATTAAATCTAAATCAAATTCGGCTACTAGTAATTCATCATTATCACGAGATGCTTCAGAAAAAATTTGTCCACGAGGATCTACGAAATAAGATTGTCCATAGAACTTACCTAAGTTCCAAGGTTTCTCTTCACCCACGCGATTGATACAGCCCATAAAATAACCATTGGCTGCTGCGTGTGCTGGTTGTTCTAATTTCCATAAGTATTCACTTAATCCAGCTACGGTTGCCGACGGATTGTAAACAATTTCAGCTCCATTTAAACCTAAAGCTCTTGCACCATCAGGAAAATGTCTATCATAACAAATGTACACACCTACTTTAGCATATTTTGTTTGAAATACTGGATAACCCATATTTCCTGGCTTAAAGAAGAATTTCTCCCAAAACCCTGTAGTATGTGGAATATGATTTTTTCTATACTTTCCTAAATACGTTCCATCAGCATCAATAACTGCAGCAGTATTGTACAATACTCCAGGTGATTCCTTTTCATAAATAGGAACAACAATCACCATATTATGTTTTTTGGCTAGAACCTGCATTTTTTCAGTCGTTGGACCTGGAACAGATTCGGCAGACTCATACCATTTTTTATCTTGTCCTGGACAAAAATAAGGTGTGTTGAATATTTCTTGCAAACACAATATCTGAACGCCTTGTCGTCCTGCTTCTTCTATATACGGAATATGTTTATCGTACATAGCATCCATAATTTCTTTAATCGTCCCTTCTCCTTCTGTCATTGGAAGACTCATTTGTATCAATCCTGATTTTACTTTTCTTGCCATGATCTTATCTGTTTATTTATTGATATGTAATCGTTTATATAACTGTTTTTGAGGTTTTTCCTCTTTTAATAAATTCACCGTGTCCTGCTTTTAAAAGACAGTCTTCATTTTCAATAGCAACTTGTCCTCTTAAAATTACAGTTTCGGTTTTCCCTGTAAGCTGATGCCCTTCATATCCTGAGTAATCACAATTCATATGATGTGTTTCCACAGAAATGGTATGTTCTTTTTTAGGATCAAAAATCACGATATCTGCATCACTTCCTATTGCTATCGTTCCTTTTCTAGGATACATTCCGAAGATTTTTGCAGCATTAGTAGAACTTACTTCCACATATTTAGTCAATGATATTTTCCCCTTGTTAACACCTTCTGAAAATAACAATTCCATACGATGCTCTACTGCTGGATGACCATTAGGAATTTTAGAAAAATCATCTTTCCCCATTTTCTTTTGTTCCCACATAAACGGACAATGGTCAGTGCCAACTACCTGAACAAGCCCTTGATTAATTCCTGACCAAAGTGCGACTTGATCTTTCTTTTCTCTTAACGGTGGACTCATAACCCATTTTGCGCCTTCAAAATCATTTTCATATAAAGAAGCATCCAACACTAAATACTGAGTGCAAGTTTCTACAAAGATTTTCTGATTACGCTGTGTTGCTTTTCGAACTGCATTTAAAGCTCCTTCACAAGTCATATGAACTATATAGCCAGGACAATCTGTATAATGCAACATATCAGCAAAACGCCCTGAAGCTTCAGACTCTGTAACTTCTGGCTGCGATAAGTAATGATATAAAGGTGACATATTTCCTAAAGCCTTATTTTTCGCAATTAGTGAATCAATCACATCTCCATTAGTCGCATGAACAGTTACTAAGCCTCCAGACTTCTTAACGACTTTCATGAGTTGAACCATTTGTCCATCATCAATCATTAAAGCACCTTTATAAGCCATAAATGTTTTAAAAGATGAAATACCTTCCTCTTCAATCATTTGAACGACTTCTTTGGCTACATCATCATTAAAATCGGTTACAGCCATATGATATGAATAATCACCAATCGCCTTTTGAGATTTATCTTGCCATGTTTTTAGTGCGTTATGTAATGTATCTCCTTGAGTTTGTAATATAAAATCAATCACCATTGTTGTTCCTCCATGCAAAGCTGCACGAGTACCAGTTTCGTAATCATCACTAGAATACGTTCCCATAAAAGGCATATCTAAATGCACATGAGGATCTATACCTCCTGGAAACACTAATTTCCCAGTAGCATCAATTACTTTATCTGCTTGGTAATTCAAGTCTTTTCCAATAGCAACTATTTTTTCGCCTTCTGTATACACATCAGCGATATACGTTTCTGACGCAGTAACAACTTGACCGTTTTTTATTAAAATTGACATTTTTAGTATTGAATTATTAATTAATCGATTTTTAAATTTACATGTTTTTAATCAGCATCTTCAATGTTTAGCTCACTTATCGTCATATTTTTAGGTGAAAGTTTACTAACTATCACTCCAACGATTATAGCTAAAACAAATGATGGCCCCAATTCTCCAAGTTTTTCAAAATAGATACCTATAGAATCCATGGACGCAAATCCGAATTTAAAAAGAGGCACAGATAAGAACCCAGTTATCATGGATGCAATCGCTCCTTTTTCATTGAATTTATCCCAAAATAGAGATAGAATAATTGTTGGACAAAACGTAGCTGCAATTCCAGACCAACCAAAAATCACAAACCAAAAGATGGTTCGATTTGGCGAAGTGACCGCAACGAGCATTGCTACTAACAATGCAAATATTGCCAGTGATAGCGTTATTATTTTAGAGATCTTAGCGAGTTCTTTTTCGGATTTATTAGGCTTATATATTTGCTGGTAAAAGTCTCTAGATATAGCACTTGAAGCCACAACTAAAAGCGAATCAATCGTAGACATGATTGCTGATAAGACTGCTGCTATATATATTCCAATTAAAGTAAGAGGCATTATTTTTTCAACCAACAGAGGCAAAACGTTTTGCGCTCCATTTCCTAATATTGTTTCAGGGTTTGCATCAACAGATGTCAAAAGATATCTTCCGAAAATCCCAATAAGCACAGCACACACGTCAGTAAGAATTGTAAATACAATAGCAACCCAACGTCCTTTTTTAATTTCATCTGTACTTTTAATAGACATGAATCTCACAAACAATTGTGGTGATCCCATGAAACCTAAACCGATACACATAAAGCCTAAAATTGTAAATACGTTTAATGTATTAAAACCACCTTCTCCCCAAATATTTAAAAATGATGGATCTAGTTTTACAAGTTCATGACTTATTGAAACATCAGGAGAAATAGCATAGTAAGCTACAATTGGTAATGCGACTAAACCTATTAACATAATTAAACCTTGGAATAAATCAGACCAAGCAACAGCAACAAAACCTCCAGAAAAGATATAAGTAAGCACTATAAAAAAGCCAACAATGGCACCAGTAAAATAATTCCATCCAAGAAAAGACTCAAAAGCAGAACCTGTAGCGTCAATTTGCGCGCTAACATATATCACCACAAACAGTGACAATGCAGTTGCAGCGACTATTCGCAATGTGTTCGTTTTTGATTTAAATCGACTAACCAAATAGTCAGGAATCGTAATTGAATTATATTTATCCGTTAGTTTTTTGAACTTTTCAGCCATAAAAAACCACGCGACTGTGACTCCAATAACTTCACCTAATACAACCCAAAATGCGGAAACACCAACCATTGCTCCTAAACCAGTAAGCCCAAGTAATAGCCAAGCAGATTCTCCTGTAGCTCTAGCCGAAAAGGCAACAACCCAAAAATTTAATTGTTTTCCTCCTACGTAATAATCTTTCGTACTTTTAATTTTTTTAGAAGCGAAGTATCCAATTAGAAAGAGGATTGAAAAATAAATGAATAAAATGATGTATTTTGTATTCATAATTTAGGTGTTTTTTTCATTAGTAAATAATACAAAACAAATGAAACAATAAAACCTGAAAACCATGACACCGCATAAAGCGAACTCATAGCTGGAATCCATTTTCCACCAATTGCAATAAAAGCACCAATAAGCAAAGCAATAATCGCAGCTTTGTTAATACCACTTCCTCCAAAAGAGTAAATCCCATTTTCCTTATATAAGTCTGCAATTTGTATTTGTTTTTTCCTTATAAGATAGTAGTCACAGACTAAAATAGCCAATACAGGTCCTAAGACAGCACTAACATCAATAAGGAGTCCTTGAATTTCATTTAACAATAACCAAGGAAATATTAATATTCCAATGATACCAGTTATAAAACCACCACCTCTAAAACTTATCTTTTTAGGCCATAAATTTGAAAACGCATTAGCTGGCGCAATTACATTTGCCGCAATGTTTGTGCTTAACGTTGCGATTATCATAAAAATCTGCGCTATGACTACTACCCAAACACTGTCAAATTTTGCTAGTAAAGCAATAGGGTCCCACGGTGCATCATTAGCAATCAGTATATCATCAAAATTTATAATTGCTGCGCAAGTAACAAATATTCCAACAAACGAATACAACATCATTGTACCTGGCAGACCAATAAACTGACCTTGTACTTGTGCTTTTTGCGATGAAGAGTACCTAGTAATATCTGCAATACTTAATGACATAGTAGCCCAAAATCCGAGCATAGCCGTTAGCCAAATTAAATACTTCCAAATTTTATCACCAAACGAACCCTTTCCTCTTCTGGTTGTCACGCTTGCAATAGACGATGTCGTTTTCTCATTTTTCAATTGCACTTGATAAATATCGGCATCGTTTAAGTTTGAAATTGCAATATCGTTTTCAGTTAAAGGATTCCATCCTAGTTCAGTACCATTTAATATCAATTGATAATCACTTGCTTTAGCTACGCCTTGTTTATCTTTAATCGGATTTAGATGAATAAAACTTTTGTTACCATCATCTTGATAAACTTCAGCAACAGCGACTTCTAATTGTTTTCCTTGTTCTAAAACGATTCCGAATCCACCTGCATTACTATAACCCCAACCTATCAAAATCAAGCCCATTACTATCAATATTGGTGCAGAATATTCTTCAAGCCATTTAATACTTTCAGTTCCTTTCCAAATAAAAAACATATTAATCAACCAGAAAATTCCGAAACACACAAATTGACCGACAGACAAACCAATAGCAGGATCTGTTCCTGAAACAGCAATAAAAATAGAATACAATGCCATACCTCCTAGCCAGGTATTGACACCAAACCATCCACAAGCCACCAATCCTCTAATTACAGAAGGAACATGAATACCTTTAACACCAAAAGATGATCTTCCTATAACCGGAAAAGGCACACCATATTTCACTCCAGCATGACCGTTAAGCACCATTGGGATTGTGATAATTAAATTAGCAACACCAATAATTATTAGTGCCTCATACCAATTTAAACCAGTTTTAATCATGTAAGAAGCCAAGAGATATGTAGGAATACAAACAGCCATTCCAACCCAAATAGCAGCTAAGTTCCATTTAGTCCAAGTTCTTTGACTCGAAGGTACAGGCGCTAAATCTTCGCTATACAATGGCGAACTTGAAACATCTTCTTGTAATTCTACAATATCTTTATTCATTCAGTAATTGCTATCTATATTTTAGTTTTCTTTTTTAAACCAAAGATTCCTTACACGACCATTGGTGACATAAAAACCTTCTACTTCATCTTTAGAATTTCGTTTTGCCTTTATCATAACACCAGGAATCATCTGCAGAATATTTTTACCAATAAATTCTACCGAATATTCACCATGTCGAATATGCCTCCATTTCAATTCATTATTTTCTAAATAGAACCTGTACTGTGTTTCTATCTCTGGACTGTAATACGTTCCAACAAAATCCTTTTTATCAACTGATGACGCTGAAAAAGTTTCAAAAGCATCCATAACAATTGGAGCATCGTCATCAATTGTTACTAGCATTTGGGTAATCTCATTTCCTTTATAAATAAACTCTGCTACAAGATCAACTTCCACCTCTAACATTTTAAATTTAGATTTTCCAATAGGAACAAGTTTGCTTTCGTTGGTTGGAGAACGATGATACGTAAGTGTATCATTTTTAACATAGATTTTCCGAGCATAACTTTCTTTATTATTCCAGAACTGTCCTTCAAACTTTTTTAAATCTTCTGAATTCAATGAGATTGCATCAGGCAAATTTGATTTGAATTCACTTTCTTGACCCTTCTCCTTTATAAATAAATTAGACACCTGATTATTCTTTTGTCCAACGTTTGAGGATGAGAAATTTGACAGTACAACGACATTCAATTTTTCATCTGGAAAAGAAGCTGCTGAAGCTCTAAATCCGCCAACTGCTCCATTATGTTGAATCCGTTTTGCGCCATTAAAATCATCAACTACAACTCCGAAAGCATAGTTATTATGACTTCCATCGTTAAACGTGTCAAGCGTTTGCAACATTTTAAAAGCGCTTTCCCAACCTGCTTTAGGTGCCTGAAAATTAGAGAGCCACAGTAGCAACTCATCTGTTGTCGAATGTACATTACCAGAACCAACATAACCCCAATACTCAACAGAACGCTCAAAAGCTCCATCAGTGTATCGATAAGATGTGGCATTATTTGGTACTATTCTATTGTACTTATCTTCAGCATACGTATTAGTCATTCCAAGAGGATTAAAAACTGAAGTTTTCATCCAATCTGTAAACTTTTCGCCAGTTACTTCTTCAATTATATCTGCCATAAACATATAGCCAGTATTACAATACAAATACTCCTCTCCAGGTTTAAAATTAAGATCGGTTTGATATTTCATAACACGTCTTAAATCAGCATTGGTTTTTGAATCATCATCTCTCCAACCTGCAATTCCAAATAAGGCATGCAAACTTCTTAATCCGCTTGTATGATGCAACATATGTCGAATTGTGATTTTATGTCCGAAATCTGGGACGTCTTTTAAGTATTTTCTAATATCATCATCAATAGACAATTTTCCTTGTTGATGCAACAACACAATACCCATTGCCGTAAATTGCTTAGAAACAGAACCCGTATTAAAAATGGTTTCAGGAGTGTTTGGTATGTTGTATTCTAAACTAGCCGCTCCAAAAGCTTTAGAATAAATCACTTCCCCATTTTTCATAACACCTACTGCTCCACCTGCAGATTTTGGATTATCCCATGAAGCAAAAATTTGGTCTATTCGGCCTTCAATAGTTTTTGGTTTTTCTTTTGTTTTTTCCGTGCGATAAAACGTAAGCGGCAGACTATTTCCAGCTTGAGTAAAGGTACCTTCAATTTCTTCACTCTTAAACGCTCCTTTATAAACCACCTGAAGACTAGCTACTTCAAAAGTTAAGTTTGGGTTTTTAAATGCGAATGCAGTTACCGGAATTCCTTGACCACCTTGATCTGGACTCTTTAAAACTGCCGAATAATTATCGCCTTCTTGATTGATTTTGAGATGAATTCGCAACGGATTACCTGGTATTTCTAAAAGACTATACCACTGACCAGTAATTTCTTGAGCCTGAAGCGCTGTAACAATAAAGAATAAAAAGAGGGTTTTTATTACTATTTTCATGATTGATTATTTACATATTCCGAAAGTTTACGGAATCAAATTTAATTACAGTATTCGTCAGCTATTGCAATAGCTTGCGAGACGATTTTTAAGCCTTCATCTACTTCTTCTTTAGTCACATTTAAAGGAGGTGCAATAAAAATCCAATTCCATCTTACAAAAGTAAACATACCCAATTCTCTAATCTTAGCTGCCATTCTAGATGTAGCTTCCATTTCCGATGGTTTTGCATTCCATGGAACTGTTGGTTCTTTTGTTTCTCTATTTTTCACTAATTCAATACAACCTAGCAATCCTGTGTTTCTGAAATCACCAATAGATGGATGCTTTGCTTTTAATTTTTCAACCTCAGCTTCGATGTATAATCCCATTTCTGCTGCACGTTCAACCAAGTTTTCTTCTTCAATGATTCGAATATTTTCTAATGCTGCAGCACAACAAGTTGCATGTGCTGAATATGTTAAACCT
>OJDV01000188.1_pt1 | contig 24907 bp, 23 predicted proteins | sample 1592911 | NCBI WGS metagenome assembly OJDV01 (sample SAMN05416860, study PRJEB24817) | seawater metagenome | isolation source: Sea water | place: Canada:Atlantic | collected 2013-11 | reverse complement strand
ACGGATGGTTTGATGTTTTCAAGTGCTTCATGGAACACTTCAACCGGTGCGCGTTTGGTTTTGTCTTCAACGCGATCAAGCGCGCCGTAAACAATACGTTCAGCGATGGATTTTTTACCGTCCAACATCAGGTTATTCATAAATTTAGACAAAACCTTGTCACCATATTTGGCGTCAGGCAAAATCTCACGTTTTTCAGCACTGTGGCGTCTAGACATATCTGTTGCCCCTTATTTCGGCTTCTTGGCGCCGTATTTCGAACGACGTTGTTTACGGTCTTTTACGCCCTGTGTATCAAGTACACCGCGCAAGATGTGATAGCGCACACCGGGCAAATCTTTTACACGGCCGCCGCGGATTAGAACAACAGAGTGCTCTTGCAGGTTGTGGCTTTCGCCCGGAATGTAAGAAATGACCTCAAAACCGTTCGTTAGACGAACCTTGGCAACTTTACGCATCGCAGAGTTGGGTTTCTTTGGTGTCGTTGTATATACGCGTGTACATACGCCACGCTTCTGCGGGCACGCCTGCAGGTGCATTGACTTCTGGCGTTTTACTTTCGGCTGGCGCGGTTTGCGGATCAGCTGTTGTATTGTTGGCATTCGGAACTCCCGTATGTCCTTGTTTCAAACTCGAATAGGCGCATGATCTGTCGATCAAACACCGCGACACGGCAGCCCGCACTACTTGTGGATGGACTACCGCGGTAATACCAGAGGATCGAGAGCTAGGCTCTGGATCATGACCGCCAGATTGTGGCTTGTATGAAATGCAAGCGTACTCGCACCTCAGGTTCCGCGCGTATAGTCCGAGTCGTGTGAGGTGTCAATATGTAGGGGCTACTTTAAGGGCACAAGTTTCAAGCATCGCGAAATGCGCTGTATTTAAAGTGTAATTTTTTGAGCATCTTGCAGTGTCAGTCCAAAATTATTTTCAAAAAGGTTTTCGATCTTTTCGGGTTCTATAATATTGCGCCTGCCAGTAATCTTTGGGTTGGCAATATTATTAGAATGAACCGTTCGCAACCACACTGGGCCCTCGGTATACGAAACCGTTCTGAAAAATGCAGGCAATTTACGGTGGTTTCGAGTAAATACATTTCGGGCTTCGTCAATATGTGTTGTCATTGCCGTGCCTTGCGCCCCCGGTGTGCGCTCAACAACATCATAGACAATATTTCCATGTTTGGTTTTTTCCATGAACATGCCAGAATTGAACGATGTAACCAAAGGCTTTCCCGGTTCAATCAATCGTTCAGCCAGTTCAACCTTATGCTTCAGATCTTCTATATATGTTTTTCGCAACATATCATCATCATCCAAACGAAAGCTGGTAAAAAAGTCCGAGGTTTTGTCTTTTGCCTGCCCTAGTGCCTTACCAACAGCTATATGATGTTGCATCGGGGGCATGGGAAGAAAACTGATGTTTTCATGGCCTTCAATCAAATCCAGTAATTTAAGTTGGTAATTTTCTGGCATCTGGTCGCTGCCAAGTATGACACACTTAAAATCATCATCGGTCTGATTACGCAAAGATGGCAGGGTCAGCTTTTCAAACAGGCGAAACCGCAAGGCCATTCGTTTTTTACCAAACAACTCACCTTTATGCTTGTCGCTTGAAACTTTGATGTTCCAACCACCACTGCGGGCAAAATATGAAAATCGGATCAAGCCGACTAACTGGTTTTTTACGCCTGCCATAATCTTAAGTTCCTGCCCGATAGTTGGTTAAATTAATACCCCTATAGATTGCGGATTTTCGCCCACAAAACAAGAGGGCAAACAAAGCTTAATCAGAAAGTGTACGTTAATGTGTTAGTAGTAATCTATCTGTAACGACTTCGCCTTCTAAGGTCTTTCCACCCATTTGAAAGCGCTTAAGCATAGAACGTCCGCAGTTTACAGCAACCTCTTGTTTGAAGAGGTTTGGCGGAAAACTATAGGCACAATCCTTAGTGCCAGATTTTTTTGAGCCGTCCAGGCTTAGGGCAACAAATACCCCCCTTACCTTGGCTTTTTCAATGCACCTAAATAAATGGTCATGGTCAAATCCCTGTGCGCCATAAAGAATTGCTTGGCTGTGGTTATATGGTGGGTCACAATAGACGACATCGCCTTCACGTGCCCGTTCTAGAGATTCTTCATATTCTCTATGGAAAAATTCAGTGCAGCACACCCTTTGTGCCCATTCGTCGACACGGCGACCAAATGTGCCGAAGTGAATCGGCTTATGTGCGCCACAAGGGGTAGACATATAGCCATCAGATTTACGAAATCGCATCACGCCACCATAAGCCGAACGCGTTAGGAATAAGAAATCAGCAGCATTAGTGCAGTTATTATATCGTGCTTTGATCTTTTCATATTGTTCAACTTTTTCACCTACCTGCGCTTCTGACCACCGTTCTTTATACCATTCTTTGACGGTTGAAGGATCGCTTTTCAACATTTGCCAAATGCTGATCAGTGGCTTGAAGCTATCTGATGCCTCGGCTTTTTTTGGGGATAAAACACCAAGAACGGCACCTGATCCTAGAAAAGGCTCGTGATACGTTCCGAATCTTTTAGGGAAGTTCGAAATGATTTCATGCGCAAATCGTTGTTTATTCCCGATCCATTTTAGAAGTTGTGTTTTGTAAGGCTGAACACCGTCGGTCGTGTTAATGTATGTTGGCCTGTTTTCTTCTTTAATATCATGTAATAATTGCATTTTTCCCTGCCTGACCAAGAAATACAGGGATTAGGGGTCTTCCACAAGAGGATATAGAAAATGTGTTTGATAAAGCTTGATACTAAAGGCTGTTACGCGTGGGCTGAAGCCCACCTTACATCATTCAAAGCCGCCCCGTATTTGCTTGCATTTTTATTACATAAATACATAAATTTCAATATGTTAGCTAGGCGTCCCAACTGGGACATTGATATTTATGCAAGCATAGTAACTTTACCCCATAAAAAAAGGCCCCGCAAAATTACGAGGCCTTTTAAAACTATATATGATTTATACGGGCTGTTCAGTACCGTCACCGCCAGAGCCTAGATCTACACCTAGATCCTCACCCACGACATCACTTGTTGTGTCGAACACGCTGTTTGGATCAAAACCGCCTTCAGCTTCTTGCACAGGGGCAGCAAGTGCTGCCGCTGCTTCTGCTGCTTGCCGTTTATCTTCAATCACAATCGCATCACGTTCTGCCGCAATTTTCTTGATCTGATGCGTCGCACCACCAGTACCCGCAGGGATCAAACGACCAACAATCACGTTCTCTTTCAAACCGATCAGTTTGTCGCGTTTACCTTTGGTCGCCGCATCTGTCAGAACCCGTGTGGTTTCTTGGAAAGAAGCCGCCGAGATGAATGAGCGAGTTTGCAAGGATGCTTTGGTGATACCCAATAGAATTGGGCCACCTTTAGCAGGCTCACGCCCAGCAGCCATAGCTTTTTCATTAGCTTCGTCAAACTCGATCTTATCGACCTGCTCACCTTTCAACAGGGTTGTACCACCAGAGTGGGTGATTTCCCATTTCTGCAACATTTGGCGCACGATCACTTCGATATGCTTATCGTTGATCTTCACACCTTGCAGACGGTAAACTGCTTGCACTTCGTCGATCATGTAGTCAGCCAAAGCTTCAATACCCATGATGTTCAGAATATCATGCGGGGCTGGGTTGCCATCCATGATGTATTCACCCTTACGGATAAGGTCACCTTCCTGAACAGGAATGTGCTTACCTTTAGGCACCATGTATTCAACTTTTACTTCCGCATCATCTTTAGACTCAATCGCTATACGGCGTTTGTTTTTATAGTCTTTACCAAAGCGGATATACCCGTCGATTTCAGCAATGATCGCGTGATCTTTCGGACGACGTGCTTCGAACAATTCAGCCACACGTGGTAGACCACCCGTGATGTCTTTGGTCTTTGCACCTTCACGCGGAATACGCGCTAGAACGTCACCAGGCAACACTTCTTGGCCATCTTCAAGAGACAGAATAGCATCCACAGACATAGTGTGTATTTCTGGGCTGCCACTATCTAGACGCACAGGTTCACCTGTTGCTGGATCCATCACAATGATTTCAGGTTTCAGATCACTACCTTTAGGCGCAGAACGCCAATCGGTTACGATTTTCTGGCTGATACCCGTTGCATCATCGGTTACGTCACGGATCGAGATACCGGACACAAGATCAACAAACTTCGCAATACCAGCTTTTTCAGCCAAAATCGGCAATGTATACGGATCCCATTCAAACATTTTGTCACCACGGGCAATTTTTGCACCGTCTTTAACAAGCAGCTTAGTACCATACATCAGTTTATACTTGGATCGCTCAACACCGTTTTCATCTATAACGGCAAGTTCAGTGCTACGCCCCATGATGATTGTTTCTTTGTCACGGTTCGTTAGCACGTTTGAATTGCGCAACTCAATTACACCGTCTTGACCTGCATCTTGGAATGACTGCTGACCACCTTGGGCAATACCACCAATGTGGAATGTCCGCATTGTTAGCTGGGTTCCAGGCTCACCAATAGATTGTGCTGCAATAATACCAACAGCTTCACCTGGATTAACAATAGTACCACGGGCCAAATCACGGCCGTAGCACATTGCACAGATACCATCATCAGCTTCACACGTTAGCGGTGAACGGATTTGAGTTGAAATAACGCCGGCGGTTTCAATAGCATCCGCCATACGTTCGTCAATCAAAGTACCTTCTTCAAACAACACTTCTTCCGTCGCAGGTTTGAATACATCTTCCGCTAAAACGCGACCCAGCAAACGTTCGGACAAGCTTGAAACAACCTCGCCATCGTTTACAGCTGCTTGCGCAGTGATGGAAAGTTCGGTTCCACAGTCGTTTTGACGAACGATACAATCTTGTGCCACGTCAACCAAACGACGTGTAAGATAACCAGAGTTCGCTGTTTTAAGTGCGGTATCAGCCAGACCCTTACGGGCACCGTGGGTAGAGTTAAAGTACTCTAACACGGTCAGACCTTCTTTAAAGTTTGAAACAATCGGTGTTTCAATAATTTCACCAGAAGGTTTAGCCATCAAACCGCGCATACCACCAAGCTGTTTCATCTGCGCGGGGGAACCACGCGCACCAGAGTGAGCCATCATGTAAACACTGTTAGGTTCTAGTTCGGCACCCGCATCACTGACTTTGACAGATGACATTTCACCCATCATCGCGTCTGCAACGGCATCAGAACATTTTGACCAAGTATCAACAACTTTGTTGTATTTCTCGCCTTGAGTAATCAAGCCGTCCAAATACTGTTGTTCAAACTCTTTCACTTGTTCACGTGTATCATCCACAATCGCCCATTTGGTGTCAGGAATAATCATATCGTCTTTACCAAACGAAATACCTGCCTTGAACGCTTCGCGGAAACCAAGTGTCATGATCTGGTCACAGAAGATAACACTCTCTTTTTGGCCGCAATAACGGTAAACAGTATCAATCACTTCAGCCACTTCAGACTTACGCAACAAACGGTTGGTTAAGTCATAAGGTGCTTTCGCATTCAACGGCAACAATGACCCTAAACGCACACGACCGGGAGTTGTTTCAAAACGTGTCCAGATCAGATTGCCTTCATCATCAACTTGCTGAATACGGCAGTTGATTTTAGAATGTAGGTGCACAAGATCATTATCAAGCGCATGTTCAACTTCTTGCGGATTGGCGAAAGTCATGCCTTGGCCTTTCAGGCCTTCGCGTTCCATTGTGATGTAGTAAAGACCAAGGATCATATCCTGTGAAGGAACAATAATCGGCTTACCATTTGATGGGGACAAAACGTTATTTGTCGACATCATCAAAACGCGTGCTTCAAGCTGTGCTTCAAGTGACAAAGGTACGTGAACCGCCATTTGGTCGCCATCAAAGTCAGCGTTAAACGCAGAACATACCAGCGGGTGCAGCTGAATAGCTTTACCTTCAATCAATACAGGTTCAAACGCCTGTATGCCCAAACGGTGCAATGTTGGCGCACGGTTCAGCATCACTGGGTGTTCACGGATCACTTCATCCAGAATATCCCAAACTTCAGAACGTTCTTTTTCAACGATCTTCTTAGCCTGTTTCACAGTAGAAGACATACCTTTGGCTTCAAGACGTGAATAGATAAACGGCTTGAACAGTTCCAATGCCATCTTTTTTGGCAAACCACATTGGTGCAGTTTCAATTCTGGGCCAGTCACAATCACGGAACGGCCAGAGAAGTCTACGCGTTTACCCAAAAGGTTTTGACGGAAACGACCTTGCTTACCTTTTAGCATGTCAGATAATGATTTCAGTGCGCGTTTGTTGGCACCTGTAATCACACGACCACGACGGCCATTGTCAAACAACGCATCAACAGACTCTTGCAACATGCGCTTTTCGTTACGCACGATAATGTCAGGTGCACGCAGTTCAATCAGACGCTTCAAGCGGTTGTTGCGGTTAATCACACGACGATAAAGATCATTCAGATCAGAGGTTGCAAAACGACCACCATCCAATGGCACCAATGGGCGCAATTCAGGTGGGATCACAGGTAGAACAGTCATCACCATCCATTCAGGACGGTTACCACTTTCAATAAAGCTTTCGACAACTTTCAAGCGCTTGATGATCTTTTTAGGTTTCAATTCACCTGTGGCTTCTGCCAAATCTTCGCGCAGTTGTTCTGCTTCTGCTTCCAAATCAATGTTTGACAACATTTCACGGATCGCTTCAGCACCGATGCCTGCGTTGAATGCATCTTCGCCATAAACGTCTTGTGCATCCATATACTCTTCTTCGTTCAACATCTGACCGTAGTTCAGGTCTGTAAGACCCGGCTCGATGATGACATATTGCTCAAAGTATAAAATACGTTCCAGTTCACGCAAAGTCATATCCAGCATCAAACCGATGCGTGATGGCAATGACTTCAAAAACCAGATGTGCGCACAAGGTGCTGCCAGATCAATGTGGCCCATACGTTCACGACGTACTTTTTGAAGCGTCACTTCAACACCACATTTTTCGCAGACAACGCCACGATATTTCATGCGTTTATATTTGCCGCAAAGACATTCGTAGTCTTTTACTGGGCCAAAGATACGCGCACAAAACAGGCCGTCGCGTTCTGGTTTGAACGTACGGTAGTTGATGGTTTCCGGTTTCTTAATCTCACCAAAAGACCATGACAAGATACGCTCTGGCGAGGCCAGAGAGATTTTAATCTCGTCAAAAGTTTTCGGTGGCTGGACCGGGTTAAACGGGTTGTTCGTGATTTCTTGGTTCATTTCTTTAGATCCTAATCTCGATTTCCAAAGGAGCAGGCGCGAGCGCCTACTCTGTTTCCGCGTCCAGCAATTCGACGTTTAAGCCGAGAGAGCGGATTTCTTTGACAAGTACGTTGAATGATTCCGGTATACCGGCCTCGAAGTTATCGTCGCCTTTGACGATGCTTTCGTAGACCTTGGTACGCCCTGCGACATCATCTGATTTCACTGTCAGCATTTCTTGCAGCGTATAAGCCGCGCCATATGCTTCAAGTGCCCAAACTTCCATCTCACCGAAGCGCTGACCACCAAACTGGGCTTTACCACCCAGTGGTTGTTGTGTGACCAAACTGTACGGCCCTGTCGAGCGAGCGTGGATTTTATCATCAACCAAGTGATGCAGTTTCAGTAGATATTTAACGCCTACTGTTACTTCACGTGCAAATTGTTCACCTGTGCGGCCATCGTATACTACCGATTGACCAGAGGTGGCAAAGCCTGCACGCTTCAGCGCATCATTTATGTCAGCCTCTTTAGCACCATCAAATACAGGCGTTGCAATCGGCACACCGTTAGTGACATTTCCAGCCGCTTCAAGGAACTGATCCTCGTCCATTGGCTTTAAGGCTTTATCGTAAACAACATCACCATAAGCAACGCGCATTGCATCTTGAACTGGGGTCATATCGCCTGAACGGCGGTATTCCTGTAAGGCTTCATCAATCGAGATGCCCAGACCGCGTGCGGCCCAACCCATGTGGGTTTCAAGAATTTGTCCTACGTTCATACGTGATGGTACGCCAAGCGGGTTCAAACAGAAGTCAACGGGGGTACCGTCTGCCAAAAATGGCATGTCTTCTTGTGGAACAACGCGTGAAATCACACCTTTGTTGCCGTGACGACCAGCCATTTTATCACCCGGCTGTAGCTTGCGCTTCACCGCGATAAAGACTTTGACCATTTTCATCACACCTGGTGGTAAATCATCACCACGACGGACTTTTTCAACTTTGTCTTCAAAACGCGCGGTCAGTGTTTTCAACTGCACTTCGTATTGTGCGTTCAAAGCTTCCATTTCAGAGGCTTCTTTGTCGTCGCTTAATGCCAACTGCCACCATTGACCATTGCTGAGTGTTTCCAGCAGATCTTCGGTAATGGTTGAGCCAGATTTTACGCCTTTTGGCCCTTTAACGGCCGTTTTGCCCAAAATCATGGTTTTCAAACGCGCATAGATGTTGCGATCCAAAATACCAGTTTCATCATCACGGTCACGGGCCAGACGTTCAACTTCTTCACGTTCAATTTGTAGCGCACGTTCGTCTTTTTCAATACCGTGGCGGTTAAACACACGTACTTCAACAACTGTACCGTAATCACCAGGTGGTAATTTCAGCGAGGTGTCACGCACGTCAGATGCTTTTTCACCAAAAATAGCACGCAGAAGTTTTTCTTCTGGCGTCATCGGGCTTTCGCCTTTTGGTGTGATCTTACCAACAAGAATGTCACTAGGGCCAACTTCGGCACCAATGTAGACAATACCAGCCTCATCCAGATTACGCAGGGCTTCTTCGCCTACGTTTGGAATATCACGGGTGATTTCCTCTGGGCCTAGTTTAGTATCGCGTGCTGCTACTTCGAACTCTTCAATGTGAACAGATGTAAAGACATCGTCTTTAACAATACGTTCAGAGATCAAAATACTATCTTCGTAGTTGTAGCCCATCCAAGGCATAAATGCGACGAGGATGTTTTTACCCAATGCCAATTCACCAATGTCAGTTGATGGGCCGTCGGCCACAACTTCACCAGCAACAACACGGTCACCAACTTTTACCAACGGGCGTTGGTTGATACATGTGTTTTGGTTTGAGCGCTGGAATTTACGCAGACGGTAGATGTCTACACCGGGATCACCCGCTTCCATTTTGTCGGTCACACGTACAACGATACGCATCGCGTCAACCTGATCGATGATCCCACCACGTTTAGCTGCAATGGCCGCACCACTATCACGTGCCACAATGCTTTCGATGCCAGTACCCACATAAGGTGCTTCGGCTTTCAGCAAAGGTACTGCTTGGCGTTGCATGTTTGAACCCATCAATGCGCGGTTGGCGTCATCGTTTTCAAGGAATGGGATCAAAGACGCTGCAACAGACACAAGCTGTTTTGGGCTAACGTCGATGTAGTCGATGTTTTCAGGTGGGTTCAACATGAAATCGCCGCCCTTACGGGTCGAAGCCAATTCATTAATGAACTTACCGTTTTCATCCAATGTCGCATTTGCCTGCGCCACAGTGTGACGCATCTCTTCTGTAGCAGACATGTATTGCACATCATCTGTTACATGGCCGTCAATCACTTTGCGGTACGGTGTTTCAATAAAGCCGTATTTGTTAACACGTGCGAATGACGCCAAAGAGTTTATCAAACCAATGTTCGGCCCCTCTGGTGTTTCAATCGGGCACATACGACCGTAGTGTGTCGGATGCACGTCGCGCACTTCAAAGCCTGCACGTTCGCGGGTCAAACCACCTGGGCCAAGCGCTGACAAGCGGCGCTTGTGTGTAACTTCGGACAACGGGTTGGTTTGGTCCATGAATTGTGACAGCTGCGAAGAGCCGAAGAATTCACGCACCGCTGCTGCCGCAGGTTTCGCATTAATCAGGTCTTGTGGCATGATCGCGTCGATTTCAACCGATGACATGCGTTCCTTGATCGCGCGATCCATGCGCAATAGGCCAACACGATACTGGTTTTCCATCAATTCACCTACGGAACGCACACGGCGATTTCCAAGGTGGTCAATATCATCAACGTTTCCACGACCATCGCGCAGTTCAACCAGAGCTTTAACAACGGCAATGATGTCTTCTTTACGCAAAGTACGCTGTGTATCGTCCGCATCCAGTTGCAAACGCATGTTCATTTTAACACGACCAACAGCAGACAGATCATAACGATCAGCATCAAAGAACAATGTATCAAACAAAGCAGATGCCGCTTCAACGGTTGGCGGCTCGCCTGGGCGCATAACACGATAGATATCCATCAGTGCAGTATCACGACCAAGGTTTTTATCTGCCGCAAGTGTGTTGCGAATGTACGGGCCAACATTAATATTGTCGATGTCCAGTGTTGGAATATCGGTTGCGCCATTTTCCAGCAAAGTCTGAATTGTGCCGCCTATGATGTTGTCTTCTTTATCATATTCGATAGTTAACTCATCACCAGCTTCAACCCAAATCTCACCAGTTTTTTCGTTAATAATATCAACAGCTGCATAACGGCCCATCAAAGCTTCGAAAGGTACAAGTACGTTTTTAACTTTGCCTTCTTCGATAAGTTTCTTCACTGCACGAGGCGTTACTTTTTTACCAGCTTCCGCGATAACATCGCCAGTTTTTGCGTCGATAATATCCAAAGTAGGTTTAGTGCCGCGAACCCGTCCAGGGAAGAACTTCGTAACCCAAGATTTTTTCTTCTTGTCGAACTTGTAGTTCACTGTTTCGTAATACGCAGAACAAATATCTTCTTGGTCAAGACCAAGCGCATAAAGCAGTGTTGTAACAGGTAATTTACGACGACGGTCGATGCGTGAAAAAACGATGTCTTTGGCATCAAACTCGAAATCCAACCAAGAACCGCGGTAAGGAATAATGCGGCTGGCGAAAAGAAGCTTACCAGATGAGTGGGTTTTCCCACGGTCATGGTCAAAGAATACACCGGGGGAACGGTGCATCTGTGAAACAATCACACGCTCGGTACCGTTTACTACGAAAGTACCGTTTGGTGTCATAAGTGGCATATCGCCCATGAACACGTCTTGTTCTTTGATGTCTTTAACAGAACGTGCGCCTGTATCTTCATCCACATCAAACACGATCAAGCGCAGCGTCACTTTCAGTGGCGCGCTATATGTCATGTCACGTTGTTGACATTCTTCAACATCGTATTTTGGCTTTTCAAGTTCGTATTTTACATACTCTAGAATAGCTGTTTCGTTGAAATCCTTGATCGGGAAAACCGACTGGAATACACCATTAATACCTTCGCCATCAAGATGCGTATCTTGATCGCCAGAGCGTAAAAACAGGTCATAAGACCGCTTTTGCACTTCTATCAGGTTTGGCATATCCAAAACTTCACGGATTTTGCCATAATATTTACGAATGCGTTTTGTACCGGAATGCGTCTGAGGCATGCTCTTCTTCACTTTCTTATAATTGTTCACCTTAAACTGTCGTCGGGCACCGACGTTCAAAGCCAACGAAACACGCTTTAGATCCTATTCTTGCCAAAGTTCCCGACTTTGGCTCCCGAATCTTAACCGTGTCTTTCAAAAAGCCTGACGTACAGGCCCTTTGAAAGACAGGTTCGGCTGGCCCCACTTTTTCAGCGAGGCCAGCCAAATCTTACTTGGGGTTAAACCCCGAAGCTTACTTAAGCTCTACTTCAGCGCCAGCGGCCTCTAGTTTAGCTTTGATCTCTTCAGCTTCAGCTTTGCTAACGCCTTCTTTGACGGCTTTGCCACCAGCATCAACCAAGTCTTTCGCTTCTTTCAGGCCAAGACCTGTAATAGTGCGAACTTCTTTGATCACGCCGATTTTCTTATCGCCAGCAGACTTCAAGATGACGTCAAATTCATCTTTTTCTTCAGCAGCTTCGCCACCGTCAGCAGGGCCAGCCATCATGACAGCGCCACCAGCAGCAGGCTCGATGCCATACTCGTCTTTAAGAAGTGTTTTCAGTTCTTGTGCTTCCAAAAGCGTAAGGCCTACGATTTCTTCAGCAAGTTTTTTAATATCAGCCATTTGATATGTTCCAGTTCATTTTACGTTCTGTTTCCAGTGTGGTTTGATTTCAAACACACACCCCACATTTGCAGTTTGCTTTAAGCAGCCTTCTCTTCGATCGTTTCCAAAATGGAAGCGATGTTAGATGCAGGCGCACCAATTGATCCAGCAATGTTCGCAGCAGGTGCAGCGATACAGCCAACGATAGAAGCAATAAGCTCCTCACGTGACGGCATAGCGGCAACGGCTTTAACACCAGCAACATCAAGTTCTGTTTCGCCCATAGCACCCCCAAGAATAACAAGTTTGTTATTATCCTTGGCATAAGCTTGCGTGACTTTCGCCGCCGCAACAGGGTCCTCTGAACAGGCCAGAACAGTCATTCCATCTAGCAATCCCGCAATGCTTGCGCATGGCGTACCATCAAGAGCGATTTTGGCGAGCTTATTTTTGGCAACACGTACAGTTCCACCAACTTCACGCATTTGCGCACGGTAGTCCTGCATTTCTGCAACTGTAAGGCCTGCGTAGTGAGACACTACAACAACACCAGAGTCCTTGAAGATTTGGCCGAGTTCTTCGACCAGGGCTTCTTTTTGGGCTCTATCCACAGTTTTTCTCCAAATTATAGAAGGCTTGCACCCTCCGGCTCAGTTTTCACCAGCTAGGCCGAAGCTTTGCTGGCATCTTAGGGTCCATATTACGGGCCCCTCCCAAAACCACCCGAAGGCGAAAATTGTTCGGTTCCCATCTCAGGCAGGAATTAAGTCTTGCGACACCCACCGTCTCGGACAGTATGAAGATTGTTTTCACAACCTTCGTATCAACCGCGCCCCAAAGAGCGCGATTAAATTCTTAAACGGCTAGTGCCGCTTCAACATTCAAAGTAACACCTGGGCCCATAGTAGAGCTGACAGCGATCTTTTTCATGTATGTGCCTTTAGCACCTTCTGGTTTTGCTTTTTGCACAGCACTCACAAAGGCTTTGATGTTTTCGACCAGCTTGGCCTCATCAAATGACGCTTTGCCGACGCCCGCGTGTACAACACCAGCTTTTTCAACTTTGAACTGCACTTCGCCGCCTTTAGCCGCTTCAACAGCCGCTTTAACGTCCATAGTAACAGTGCCAACTTTAGGGTTTGGCATCAGGTTACGTGGGCCCAAAACTTTACCCAGACGACCAACAACAGGCATCATGTCAGGGGTTGCAATACAACGATCAAAGTCGATTGTGCCGCCCTGTACGATTTCCATCAAATCTTCAGCACCAACAATGTCAGCACCAGCCGCTTTTGCTTCATCCGCTTTCGCGTCACGCGCAAATACAGCCACACGCATTGTTTTACCTGTGCCGTTAGGCAAGGAAATCACGCCGCGAACCATTTGGTCAGCGTGACGTGGATCAACGCCCAAAACCACTGCGATGTCGATGGTTTCATCAAACTTTGCATTAGCGTTAGATTTAATCAGCGATACAGCTTCTTCGATTGTAACGTTTGCTTTGCCAGCAAATTCGGCACGCGCAGCAGTTGTTCTTTTACCAAGATTTGCCATTACTTCACCTCAATGCCCATAGAACGCGCAGAGCCCATGATGATCAGCATCGCCGCATCAATGTCATTTGCATTCAGGTCTTTCATTTTTGCTTCAGCAATTTCTTTGATTTGCTTAGCAGATACAGAACCAACAACTTCACGACCTGGAAGTTTAGCGCCTGAATTAAGCTTTGCAGCTTTCTTCAACATGTAAGATGCAGGCGGTGTTTTGATGTCCATGGTAAAGGATTTATCAACATAATATGTGATAATAGTCGGGCAAGGTGCGCCCGGCTCTAGTTCCTGTGTTTTAGCGTTAAACGCCTTACAGAACTCCATGATGTTAATACCACGTTGACCCAATGCTGGGCCCACAGGTGGGGATGGGTTGGCTTGACCTGCTTTAACTTGCAGCTTCATCGTGCCAGCGACTTTTTTAGCCATTACGGCCTCCTACTTTGCTCCGATCCTTTGGCCGCGTGCCATTGAATCAATTTGGCGTGGTCTGGTATTGGATCACGCGTGACCCTTACCTCCCACAGACACCATGCTAGGTTTGTTTAGTAACCTGCATGAATTCTAGTTCGACAGGGGTTTCCCGCCCAAAAATCGATACGTTCACTTTTAGTCGGGATGTATCAAAATCAACATCCTGAACCATTCCAGAGAAGCCTTCAAACGGGCCGTCTGTAACGTTAACTTGTTCGCCGATTTCAAACACAATCGTTGAGCGTGGGTTTTCGGCACCCTCTTCAACCTGGTTCAGAATAGACCGCACTTCGGCGTCCCGCATTGGCGTCGGTTTACCTGGCTGGCCCAAAAAGCCCATAACGCGGTTCACATCTGATACCAGATGGTACGCGCGTTCAGTCATGTCCATGCGGATCAGGATGTAACCTGGCATAAAGCGACGTTCGACAGTCACTTTCTTGCCCTTGCGCACCTCGATAACCTCTTCGGTTGGCACCAAAGCATCTTCTATTTGATCCTCAAGACCCTCTTGGATCACAAGCTCTTTGATTTGCTCAGCAACTTTTTTCTCATAATTAGAGAGAACACTTACCGAATACCACCGTTTAGCCATTTAGTCCGACACCTTCACGTGCTGACAGTTTCCTGTCGAAATTCCATTTATATCAAGCGCTTACAGCACTCAAACTCGACAACAAAATAGCGCGCAAACCGAATCGTTGCGCGCAATCATGTGTGAGTACGAGGCTGATACCGCCCTAACCCTTTAAATTCAAGAGGCTAAGTTAATTATTGCTTCTAATCCTGAACGTGCGGAAATATCGATAATTGAGAAAAATATCGCAAAAATCGTTGCCATGATAAATACCATCACTGTGGTAATACCTGTCTCACGACGTGACGGCCAAACAATTTTGGTCACCTCTGCACGGACTTGTTGGATAAATTGCATTGGGTTGGTACGCACCATCGCCGTATTCCTTTATTGATCAAGGGGTGTAATACCGACGATTCTGGGGGAATTCAAGGGGGCGTGCGTAAGGTTAAGGAATATGTGATAGGCTATTTGTCTACCCAGCTATGTACTACGCATTTAACATATGCCTTTTTCTGACGGATGCGCGCACCCGTCAGTAGTGCTTGTTATAGTTTACACCAAAATCGTTACTTGGATTCAGCCTGTATATAAGACAAAAGATTTTCAATATCTTTAGCTTTTTTCAAGCCCCCAAAAGACATTTTTGTACCTGGCACCAGAGTTTTCGGCTTAGTCAGATACGTATTCAAATTGGCTGCGTCCCAAGTGATATTCGCGCCCTTCATTGCTTTGGAATACTTATATCCATCCGCTGCACCCGATTGTTTTCCAATAATGCTATGCAAAGATGGGCCGACGCCATTTTTACCTGGTTTCATGCTGTGACAGGCTTTACATTTTTTAAAGATTTTTTTGCCCTTTTTCACATCCCCAGCAAAGACTGTTTGAGCGGCTGGGGCAGCGGGTGCTACTTCAGCTTTCGTCATTTCTGAATTAAAAACCAGACGCAATGTAACAGGTGACGTTCGGGTGATACTTGGTAGTTTTGCTATCTCCATCAACTTGGTAACACTCGCATCAATGCCTGCAGATTCTAAGTTCAGAAAAATCATATCATTTGTTGTAACTACGACCGTGCTTTCTGATAAACGCGCCACGAACATCTCAGTTTCAATATCAACATTTGTGCCAACCAAAGATAAGGTACCAGCAACATCAATCACCGTGGTTTCACCCAGACCTAAGGCTGAAACAGCAGCCATGTCGATTTGTGCTGCCAAACTTGCATCTGCCATGCCTTTGAACACATGTTCTACCATGCGTGTATCACGTATTTCAATGTTGGTTTGAACCGATGTCAGGTCGATATTGATTGCAACTGCACCTGTATCAGACACAGTGCCGCTAATCCGCTCAAAGCTATGCACTTCACCTATTTTATCTTTTTTGATCGATCCGAATGCCAGTTTGGAATTTTCACTATCCAATGTCCAAGTATCTGCGGATACAATGGTACCGAAAGATGCAACCAAAGCAACGGCGGCCAGTTTTATAAATATTTTGAGCATTTACGCCCTTCCTTATTATATGCCACAATTCACCTATGAACCATAGTTTGTGATAGTAGACACGTCGACACTGGAAATTATTCAATACAATACCAGAAAAATTTGCAAAAAACCATGGGGCACTCGTTAAAGCCCCACTTAGCTGCGATTTGGCGCTTTGCTTTATCCTTGTCTGGCAACCCAGATACTGCCGATGATTTGACCCAAGCCACCTGCTTACGTGCTATCGAGAAAGCGCATCAATTCAAACAAGAAGAAGGCGGCACACTCATCGGTTGGTGCCTGACAATTTGTCGTTCAATCTGGTTGAATGAATTACGATCAAATGCCGTACGCAAGGCAGGTGGTCTGGAAACGATAGATGCAGATGCACTGGTGGATCTTGCCCCAACCGCTGAAACGAATATTTTCGTGTCTGAGGTGTTTACAAAAGTAATGGCTTTACCCGAAGCCCAAAGGAGCACTGTTGATTTGGTTTATGTTCAAGGATTTACCTATAAAGAAGCTGCCAAGATTTTATGCGTTCCAATCGGCACGGTCATGAGCCGTCTTGCCAGCGCCCGAAAATCATTGGCAACGTTGAATGATACCGAACAAACTGCACGTAAAGGGGCTGTGGTATGAAATATAGCGACCCTATATTGCGCGATTTTCTTGATGGTGTACTGCCAGAGGAAAAGGCCCAAGAAATTGAAATGGCAATGTTACAGGATGCCCATTTACTGGCCCATATCATGTCACTTGACGAAATGGCTGAACCAGTACGTGAGGCATTGAAAACATTACCGTCGCAAGATCGATTAGATCGGTTAAGCAAGGTTTTGTATATTGATGCACCTGTAGTAGAAAAACGCCCTATTTGGGATTGGCGCGCTATCGCGGCCAGCATTGCTATTGGGTTAACCATTGGCTGGGCAGGTCATGGGCTTATGACTGCGCAATAGGATGGCTGGCGTATGGAAGTTGCTCGGTATCAAGCACTTTATGTGGCTGATACCATTGCCCATATTGGCCGCGATCCCGACCTGATTGCATTACAGTTTGAACGCGCATCACGTGCGATAAATCTGAACTTACCGCAACAGGCATTAAGCGATGTTGCAGAGTTACAGCTGACACGCGCACAGATTTTGGGCTATAATGGGGCACCCCTTATCCAGATTGCCTATCAAAGTAAAACAGGTGCGCCTATTGCCTTGTGTATTATAGCCAAAGCAGATTCAAACGCGCAGGGCCCCATTCAATCATCCGTTATGATGGGTCTTGCAAGTTCCAGTTGGGAAACTGACAATCATCAGTTTTTATTGATAGGAAACGCACCAAATCAGGAAATGAAGCTTTGGGCACAAAAGCTACGTGGTGTTTTACAAGGTTGATAGCTACCTTTAGATAGATGGCACAACATATGTTGGAACGATCCCACTATCTTTTATGAAGGTTTGCACGTCATGGCCCCTAAACAACCCATGATCGCTGACCAGCACCGTTGACCAACCTCGCGCGGCACCGCCCAATACGTCGGTGTGAAGCGTATCACCAATCATACAAATACGAGTGCGTTCAAAATTCGCGGGCAGCTTTGCCTCTACCAATTCAAATACGGAAGGAAAGGGTTTGCCGTGAAATTCACACGCAATACCTAGCTGATTTGTTATTTCATGCGCCACATACCCTGGCTCGGTTGAAAACCGCGCTTCCAGTGGGGCAATAACATCTGGGTTGGCCACCATAATCGGGCGGGGGTTTTTGGCAAGTGAACGCATCAGAATATCTTGATGTTTTGCTGACCATTCCCACGTGCTAAGAAACAAAAAACCATCAACCTGATCGTAAACATCTGCATCATGTTTAAGTAAGGTGCAATTCACTGATAGGTCATCAGGGTGAAAATCAGCTTTCGACATCACCCCCCACAACCCCACCTTTTTGGTGGACAGCGCATTTTCGGCTGCCATTCGACTGGTAACAATTTCAGACCCGGTAAAATCAAAACCAAGGTTCTGAAATTTTTCAATGCTTTGGGGTTTTGGCAATGTTGCCGCATTGGTGATAATATACACCTGCTTACCCATATCCCGCAAAGCGGCCACACATTTTGCGGCCCCCGCTATGGCGGTTTGCCCGACGTTTAGAACGCCAAATGCATCAAAAACAAACACATCGCAATGTGGCGCTACATCCAAAAGGCCTGACATATATTGTGCTTGTTCAGGAAAGCTGGCCGAGGGCAAACACCCCCGAACAGCTTGATAAAATTTATAGGCAGATTGCGTATCGAAATCTTCGAAATACGTGCCATAATCGTTAGATAATTGCACCACGCACCTTTGCTGAGACCCATTCACTGACGATCACTGTACTTAGGATAACCAACAAGATCATAGAAACTTGTGTCCAAGCCAGTGTGTTGATCGAGCCGTTTAGTTCCAAGCCAATTCCGCCTGCGCCAACAAGACCCAGAATGGTACTTTCACGGATGTTAATATCCCACCGGAATACACCGATCCCTGCAAATGTAGGTAGCACTTGCGGCACAATCCCAAACACCATTTGCTGGGCACGACTAGCCCCTGTAGCCTCTATTGCTTCAACTTGTGTATGGTCAATTTCTTCAATGCCCTCATACAGAAGTTTGGCGCAAAATCCGACAGACCGCAGGCCGATCGCAATCGTCCCTGCCAAAACGCCCGGGCCAAAAATAAATACCAGCATCAAAGCCCAAATTAAAGAATTTACTGACCGTGACGACACGATAATAAAGATCGCGATAGTACGCACAATAGGGTGTGGTGTAGTATTTCTGGCGGCGGCAAAAGCAACAGGCACGGCAATAACCAATGCTATAACTGTGCCTAAAGTCGCTATGTTCAGTGTGTCCCAAATTGGAACCCACAAACGTGACATATAACTAAACTTGGGTGGGATCATTCGCCCCCCAATATCAGCGGCTTGACGCGGGGCGTCTTGGACAAAGAACCATATGGTTTTGTCAGAAATCCCTTTCCAAGCGTAAGCAATGATTGCAACCGCGATTAACCAAAAAAACCATCTAATTAGGATCTCTTTGGTAGCGCGTCTTTTCCATACGGGGCCATCTGGCGTGTCAATTAAAGGCATATTATTGCACCCACTTTCTGAGGTACCCAGATGTATATTCAAGCACCATAACAATACCGATAATAATCAGCAGAATTGCTGCTGCGGTATCAAATTCATACCGTTCAAAGGCCGTGTTCAACGTGGCACCGATACCGCCGCCGCCAACAATCCCTACAACAGCGCTCTCGCGGAAGTTAATGTCTAAGCGATATACTGATAGCCCGATCATGCGTGGCATAACCTGTGGCTGAATTGCGTAATTGATCCACTGCCACCAACCAGCCCCAGTGGCTTTAACCGCTTCTGCCTGTGACGGGCTGATGTTTTCAATATCCTCGGCCAGCAGCTTTGCATAAAATCCGATGGTGCCGATCGACAAAGCAACGAAGCCTGCAAATGGGCCAAAACCAAACAGTTTCACCGCGAAAATAGCTAGAATAATTTCTGGGAACGTCCGAGACCCACCGATAATGGAACGGCATGTCAGATACATCCAGTTTGGTGCTAGGTTTTTGGCCGCACCCAACCCGATAGGTATAGAAAGTGCGATGCCAGCTACCGTGGAAATAATTGCCATCCAGATGCTTTCAAAGATGCCATCCCACATAACACCCAAATTGTCAGAAAAATTGGGTGGAAAGAATGCCATAATAAAGCGTTTACCGCGCGGCAAACCTTCTGCAGCTCGCTGCCAATCAACATCCATTGTACCAAAGGCAAGGGCTAGATAGATCGCACTGCCGATGATGATTGACCAGCGCAATAACGGGCTTTTTATAAAGGGTGGCTTTTTCCAGTTTGATGGAAGCTCAGTATCGGCGGCACTCATTCAGCTGCCTCATCTTCTTCATCATCCTCATCAACTTCTTCAATGGTCGCTTCCCAATCTTCTTCACCGTAAATATCTGTTAAAACAGCTGGCTTAAGCCCCTCTGGTTTGCCATCATAAACGATCTCGCCCAGTTTCAGGCCCACAACCCGTTGCGAATACATTTGCGCCAGCAAAACATCGTGAATATTAATAATTGCCGCCAAACCACGTTCTGCGCATAGCTCGTTAATAAGGCGCATAATCTGGCGCGACGTTTTGGGGTCAAGACTTGCAGTGGGTTCATCCACAAGCAACAAGTCAGGGTCTTGAATTAAAGCGCGACAAATGCCAACACGTTGGCGTTGCCCGCCTGATAACTCATCCGCACGTTTATCTGCCATATGCATCAAACCAACGCGGTCAAGCAGTCGGTACGCTTCCTGAATATCTTTTTTCGGAAACTTGCGTAAAAAACTTTGCCAAAATCCAACATATCCCAAACGGCCGGATAGAACATTTTCCATCACAGTCAGACGTTCCACAAGTGCATATTCCTGAAAGATCATGCCCATACGCCGGCGGGCTTTGCGTAACTTGGAAGATGACAATGTAGTCAATTCCATATCGCTTAAATAAACTTTGCCTTCGGTAGGTTCTACCAAACGATTTACACATCTTATTAAGGTGGATTTACCTGCCCCAGACGGGCCGATAAGTGCAATAACCTGCCCATTAGGTATTTCAAGGTCAACGCCTTTTATTGCGTAATCACCTGTTTTATATCGCTTTTTAAGCCCTTCAAGACGTAGCATACTGCCCCCGGTTAATTATATGTTCTTTTCTCAAACGCGGGGGCAGGTCATTCAACCTGCCCCCGTGATATTATTTACTTATATATTATTTACAGTCGTAGCTTACGCCGTTTGCAGCATCAATTTGACGGATCACAGCCCAGTCGAATTTATGAGTAATGCCAATGAAACGGTCTGCTTTTTTGAATTCCTTTTTGAAATTCTCATCCCAAGGATATGTCCAGAAAGCTTCTTTCACCTTTGCAACCACTGCTGGGTGCAAATTGTGTGCGTGGCCATAACCTGTTGTTGGGAATGTTTGAGATTTATAGATGGTACGAACTTGACCCTCCTCAACCACACCACGGCGTATCATACGCGACAATACAGAGTTAGCGATCGCTGCAACTTCATAATCACCATTCGCCACACCTAGGATAGAGTTATCATGTTTCCCAGAAAAAGCAGGCGTAAAGTCAGCTTCAGCAATCAAGCCAAATTCACCCTTCAAAATCGCAGATGGTGCTTTAAAGCCAGAGTTTGATGTCGGCGAAGTAAAGGCCATTGTCTTACCTTTGATCTCACTAGGCGACTGCATTGCAGAGTCTTTTGGAACAATAATTTCCATTTCATAACCGAATGAACCATCATTTTTAGCCATCATACCAAACGGTACAAAGCCAGCGCAGCTAACTGCAATTGGGTTTGATCCTGTGTTAAAGCCTGCAACGTGCAAACGACCTGAACGCATCGCTTCTAGTTGTGCAGCGTTAGATTGAACTGGGAAAAACACAACTTTACGCCCTGTTACGTTTTCCATGTGCTTTACAAATCCATCCCAAATGCTTGCGTAAACAGCTGGATCTTCAACAGGTGTATAGGTAAAAATAATTGTGCTGGGGTCGTTCCAGTCACTTTCATTCAACGGTAAATCTGCTGTTTGATCAAAGTTGCGATCACAATAAGCTGAATCCAGCGTGCCACGGTTACAATCTTCTTGTGCAACAGATGGTACTGTAGTCATCAATGTGAGCATTGCTGCGGAAACCGCGCTCACTAGTAAATTTTTAATCTTCATATTTTCTTCCTCCCATTCAAAAAACATAGCCTATAAGCATAATTTTTTGGACGCAAACGAAATGTAACAAACTTGTAAAGTTTTTATGACAACTATTTACCTAAACCCACACCGCATCGTATAGGCAAAATGTACTGAATAAACTCCATGATTGAAACTAAGCCTGCAATGTTATCGGCTTATTAAATCGATTTCCACACTTAAAGCATCTTCTAATTCAACGCCATGTATATGAAGGCGTTTAAATTTGCGCGCCATAAGCATTTATAGATACACCCAATTTACTCATAGGTGTAGTTAACAATATTCTCTTCGCAAGATGATTATATTGCTAGCCTACAGGTGCTTTGGCGTTTCATTAGTTCTACTTCAATAGCAACTCTTTGAATGTTTTTATTCTCACTATCATTAATCAATTTATCCAAAATAATGGCGGCAGTCTGCCCGACTTTGTTTGAGCGTAACTTAATGGTAGTTAGGCTTGGCAGTAAATGAGCAGAACCAGAAAAGTCACCGATGCCAGCAACAGAAATATCGGTAGGCACATTCAAACCCAGCGATTGCGCGGCATATATCACACCTTGTGCGATGACATCATTACCTGCAATTATAGCAGTTGGCCTGTTTGGTGAAGATAAAAGCGGCGCGCTTACTTCCCTTGCATTTTTTATTGAATAGATAGTGTTCAGGTGCCACTCGGGGGGAATTTGAACCCCCGCTTTATTCATAATACTTAGAACGCCTTCTAATCGATTAGCGGCACGGTCGTTTTCAAAAGTGTCTGGAAAAACTAGCGCAATGCGTTTGTGTCCAAGATCCAAAACATGCTGTGCTATCAATTTTCCTGCTTCGGAATTATCAGCACCCACACAAGAAATCCGAGTATCTGGGTGATAGTTCCACATTGCCACACTTCGTGTTTCACGCCGGTCAATCAACGAATAAGTCTCATCTTTGTGATCAAGACCGATAAGGCCAATACCTTCAACACGATGTTCTAGCAGTGACCTAAGAAGCTGGTATTCGCGATCAAGATCATATCCATGCGTTGCCACCAACATTGTAAAACCACTGGCATTCAGTTGTTCTGAAAACGCCTGAATTAGAGTGGCAAATATTGCATTGTCCAAAGTTGGAACAATTAACCCAACCGTTCCGCTGCGGCGTCCATGTATTGCCTGTGCTGCACGGTTACGAATGTAACCTGTTGATTCAACCGCTAATTGTATGCGTTTTCGCGTATCGGGCCGCACCTTATCAGGATGGTTGAAACAGCGAGAAACTGTTGCGGGTGACACATTTGCAAGATTGGCAACGTCAATAATATCAGCGTATTTTTTTGTTTTCATGGTTTGAATATACACAAAATGAAAACGTTTGCATTATTATTTTCATTCCTTAATTTCAAGAATCAAAGGGGATAGAGCATATGGAATTCATCTATTATTTTGGCGAAGTGTTCACACCAATATCAATGCTATTGTTAATTGGTGGAACGATTGGCGGACTGATTTTGGGCGCAACGCCTGGGTTATCACCAACTATGGCAGTAGCACTGTTAATCCCTTTTACGTTTCATTTGTCACCCGTACACGGCCTTATCCTGTTAGGTGCTGCATATACGTCTACTGTTGCAGGCGGGGCAGTTTCGGCAATCTTGTTAAAAATTCCAGGGGCACCTGCAAATATAGCCACCACACTTGACGGCCATGCAATGGCAAAAAACGGAGAAGGTGCCAAAGCTCTGCAATTATCCTTTATCTCTTCCTTAATTGGTGGCGTTTTTGGTGTCTTACTCTTAATCTTCTTAACACCAGTATTGGCGCAATGGGCCTTAGCGTTTGGCCCCTCTCACTTATTTTGGTTGGCCATCGTTGGCGTTACCGTCATTGGCTCACTAGAGTCTAGCTCTGTAGTAAAGGGTTTGCTATCAGGGTGTATCGGTATGTGGCTCGCGACCATTGGCTTTGACGATATGTTGGGTGTGAAACGCTTCGTCTTTCATTCCTCACTTGGTGGTGGTGTAAACATCATCCCTGCCCTGATTGGTCTTTTCGCGATCCCGCAAGTTATCACAATGTTTGCCAAAGGTCGTTTTGATGACGATGTGGAACAAATACAGGTTAAAAAGCATCCAATAGGTGCTGCCTTTGCCGAAGTCTTTAAGCGTAAGACTGCATTGTTCATCGGAACAATCACGGGTTCTATCATCGGGCTTATACCTGGTGTGGGCGGCCAAATCGCTGGCCTAGTTGCTTACGATCAAGCCAAAAAATTCTCACCTGAGAAAGCAAAGTTTGGGACTGGGCACCCTGAAGGCTTGATTGCCGCAGAATCTGCCAATAACGCGATGGTTGGGCCATCTTTGGTTCCATTGTTAACCCTATCCATTCCTGGCAGCCCAACTGCGGCAGTTCTTTTGGGCGGCTTGTTAATTCACGGGATATTCCCCGGAACCGACCTTTTCGACAATCACCCAGAGGTCGCATGGCCCTTTATCAATTCTATGCTAATTGGACAGATATTGATGTGTATCTTTGGCATATACATCGCATCCTTTGCTGCCCGCGTTGCCCAAGTTCCACAATCGGTAATGGCGGCAACTGTATTAGGTTTAGCGTTATTCGGCTCATATGCGGTGCAGCAATCCATGGGTGATGTCTATGTCATGGCAACGCTTGGGTGCATGATGTACTTCCTTGAGCGGTTCGGATTTTCAGCAGCCCCTCTGGTGCTTGGTTTAATCCTAGGGCCGATTGCAGAGTCGAATTTTGTACAAGGATCAATGATCGCAAACGCGCAAAATGGTGTTGGCCAGTATTTCTTCACAGGTAACTTGAACATGTTGCTGATCGCAGTCGCCGCAGTATCCATTGCTTATTCTGCATGGTCTGAAATTTCATCACGCAAGGTTGCATCATGAACTATCTACAGCATCGCAT
>OJDV01000187.1_pt1 | contig 25090 bp, 20 predicted proteins | sample 1592911 | NCBI WGS metagenome assembly OJDV01 (sample SAMN05416860, study PRJEB24817) | seawater metagenome | isolation source: Sea water | place: Canada:Atlantic | collected 2013-11 | reverse complement strand
CGAACGTGACGAAATCGACGGCATCTAAGTCGTCAACATTCTACTTGCACGGTCAACCCAACGCACGACGTAGCAGACACCGAATGTGTTGAGCTCCTCGTAGCCTGGAAAGGGCTGGTCCAAAGGCACCTCCAAAACAAAAGTGCTGAAACTATCTCCCGGCGGGAGCGAATCATTCGCAGCCAAGAAGTGGAGATGCGACCGCGCATGGTCGTAGTGGCGATGGCGACGTAGCTTGCCCTGTGCCTCCTTCGTCATCTCCTCATCCACTTCACACCTCCCCCATCTTGAGCACTCCAACGATTCATGAGAACTCGAACGCGTCGACTCGAAGCGTAGCGAGCGGTCATGTCCTCGTCGGTGTGACTCATCTGAGAGAGAAGGACGATCCTGTCGTCGCTCGCGGCCACGAGTAGGGAGTTGTTCTCCAGTGCGGCACCTGTGCGTTGCTCGATGCCTGCGTGGCGGACGGCCAAGCGAGCGGCGTCGAGAGCACGAATGGATGGCGCCCGATCACATTCGTAGTAGGAAGACGACGGAGTCGGCGAGCCAGGGGTGCTGCGTCTTCATGAGCAGCTTGCGGCGGGTGCGGTTGCTCAAGTCGTCGCCCTTGCGAGCTGCTGAACAGGAAGGCATTACCCATGTACAATGTGCGCACTCATCAGCATGAAGAGACCATACGAAGGTCATGATGAACGAACCAACTATGGAGAGCCAAGGATACCACGCCGTGGATCTGCCACTTTGGCGCGCTAGTAAGATCGAGCGTGCATTCGGCTGGAGCAGAGAGCCCGATTTCTACTACGAACACGGCTCGGTGTTCGAAGGCCCCAACCACTACTATGTGCAGCATACCTGGATTGGATGTGCAGGGTTTCTTGTCGACAAGGTCACCTTCGAGTTGCTCCGCTTTGGCTCCTACATCGATCCCGAGCTTCATATCTGGGCTTTCCATGAGGGCATATCCCTCCACAAAACCAATACCCTCACGCTCACCCAGATACACGATGACAAAGCTGCCATCGATCTATTGGCGCGCCTGTACCGCCGCTCGGACGCGATACAGATTCTACGAGAAGAAGGTCCGGCGCCCGTGTCGTTACAAGACGTTCGGCTCTATTTCCTGATCCAAGAGCTGTACGAAGGGAGAGCCTCGGGCGCTTTCGACTTCACCGCAACATGACAAAGCAATCTCCCAAACCCATGGGTGTCCGGTTAAGCGAAAAGCACAGGAGGTCCAGCGAGTTGAGAGGTGTCGCAGCATAGCTCGAGAGGGGCGCGAGCACGAGGTCGTGTCTCGTTGGGATCGCGCGCCAGGGCTTCGAAGAGTTGGCCCAGCGAGCGTCTTCCTCGCCACGGCGCACACACGATGGTGGCGAGCTCGAAGGCCACGAGCTTCATCGCCTCGACCCCACGGCTCATCGAGTATTCATGCGGGTTGCGCAGCCTGAGCTGTTCACACATTCGACCCGTGAGTACCAGCCCGAGCAGCGTCGTCCACATCTTGAGTTCCACGCGGTGCTTCTTTATCGAGGTTTGCGCGTCCAGACTCATCTGGCTCTTCAACACCTTGAAAAATAGTTCAATTTGCCAGCGAAGCCGATAGAGCTGTGAGATCTGAGCGCACGGGTAGTCGTCTTGAGAGAGGTTGGTCAGGTAGAAGCGCCACGTGCCTTCAGAATCGCGCTCACCGACTGCTCGACACTCCATCCCGCTGCTCAGTTTCACCAGCACATCCAGTCGCTTACGCGAGACCATCTTGGCCGCGTTCTTGAGTTTGAGGCCATCGAGTTTCATGAAGCGGCCAGGTCCAGGCGTGCGGTCCTCGAGGATGGTGGGATTGGTCGAGGACTTCATGCGCGAGACGAACCAGCCGCCCGATTGTTCAATGGTTTCAAAGGCTTTGAAGGAGTAGTAGCCCAGGTCCATGAGCACGAGCTTGCCGCGCGCCCACTTCTTGATGTGGGACATCCCGACGAGGTCGTGGCGGGTCTGGGAGCTCAGACGGACGTGATGAGGCTGGAAGTCGAGGACGTTGACGACGGCGTGGAGTTTGAGTGCCGAACGCGCATGAGCGCAGGCTTTCCAGGTGTTGGAGAGGCCGTCGCGCAGGTTGATGACGCTGGAGTCGATGGCGACCACGCGTTCGAAATCACCCACGAGCGCGGGCTCGAGCCAATGCGACAGGGAGGCGCGTTGGGCGCGCAGGGCGCGCTGGAGCAGGTCTTTGAAGAGGGCCGAAAGCTGGGGCGAGAGGCGGTCGTAGAAGCTGGAGCGGGCCTTGAGACGCCATCGCGTAACGCTGAGGAGGAAGCGATGCCATTGGCCCATCGATTCGTTGGGCGTGGCGAGGGTCGCGAGCACGAGGCACCAGACCAATGGGACGATGTGGACCGTGCGAAGGCGTGTGAAGAGGCCGTGCTTCTTGGCCAAGCGCTCGATGAGCTGTGCGGGCAAGAGGCGCGTGACAACGCGGGCTAACTCGTTATCATCCATCGGGAATGTCCGTGTTTGGGGTGTCGGTGAGTGTGGTAACTTCCGACTACCTCTGCACGGCATTCTTTTTCAAGCGATCTCAGATACTTCGGGGCTTAACCGGACACGCATGGGGTGCAGTCACGAAAAGAGGGCAGCGTAGTCAAAGGCGCATGAGTCCTCGTTCTGAGAAGGTTTCCACCACGACGCTTGCTGTCGCAGCGTGAAGCGCCAGAGGTCCTCCAAGCGCCCGACCATCCACCACGATCTCAGCATCAGCATCCGCTCGGCGCTCTCGCGTTTCCAGAACGTCCCGCAGTTCTTCAGCCACATGTTCACGACCTGCCATCTGAGATGTCCGCAAGGACCTCGGACACTCAGAGCACACAGGCCCAACACACCAACGCCATCCAGGAAGGCCAGGTTGACCCATAGGTCAACATGGCCTTATGAGATCACGAAGAGGTCCCGTGTGTAAGGGTTGGAACTCCAGACCTTACAACTCGACGCCCGTTTCGCTCTCCTGTATACTGCTCGGGTGTTCACCTCTTGCCTGATCGAACCCCGATATCGGCCTTCACATGTCCAAACGCCCCGCCATCGGATACATCCGCGTCTCCACCTCGATGCAGGTCGAGTCCGGCCACTCCCTCGACGCCCAGCGCCAAGCCATCACCTCCTACTGCTCCCTCTACGACCTCGACCTCGTCGACATCGAAGCCGACGAGGGCCTGAGCGCGAAGACGCTCGAGCGCCCGGGTCTCACGCGCGCGCTCGCGCGTATGGAGGAGGGAGAGGCGGGGATGCTCGTGGTGGTCAAGCTCGACCGGCTCACCAGGAGCGTCGCAGACCTCGGGGAGCTGCTCTCGAACTACTTCGGCGAGGGAGGCTTCGACCTGGCCAGCGTGAGCGAGAAGATCGACACGACCTCAGCAGCAGGGCGCCTCACGCTCAACATCCTCACTTCTGTGGCGCAGTGGGAGCGCGAGGTCATCTCCGAGCGCATCTCCACGGCGATGCAGCACATGAGGAGCGAGGGGAAGTTCACCGGCCACGCCCCCTACGGCATGCGCGTCGGGGACGACGGCGTCCACCTCGTCGAGGACGAGGACGAGCTCGAGGTCCTCAAGGTCATTCGCGCGAAGCGCTCGGAGGGGCTCTCCTTGAGGGGGCTCGCCGACTGGCTCAACGGAGCGGGCTATGAGAACCGAGGACGCTCTTGGAACCACATGTCAGTGCGCTCCAAGCTCTGAAGCCGGCGCATTGAGTGACGAACTGTCTCAAGTGGCGCTTACTCAGCGGGGTTCCGGCTCTGCTGGATGAGATGAGCGAAGACAGTTTGTACACGTTTACTATGTAAACTAAAACTACAGGCCTCCCCAGAAACGTGCTCGACTGCATCCCCTTCAGGAGAATAACGAGCCCTGCATCTGGCGTCTGCTCTCCCACTCCCCTTGGCCAAGGTGCGCGCTGATGGCCTCCGATGGCCCCGTGTGGGAGGATGATTTCGACGCGTTTGCAGTAACTTACGTCAGGCCGCTCGCCTCATGAAAGTTGCTGGGACAGACCCCGTCCTAATACGAGGGGTAGAGTACCCGCATCTACTTACACTTCCATGGCTTTTTCAATTCTTGCGCGCCTTCTTCATTCCGTAACTGTTCACGTATGACTGCACCCTTGAGCTCATGAGCTCGGTGGTGGTTGGTTTTTCTGTTTGAAAGTTCTGGCGAGGGGCTGGTAGCATCCGAGTCAATTCCGTTGAACTCAGGGGACTTCTGCATTGAGCACCCCTTCTGAACGTTCGGGGAAATCCATGTTTTGGTGACCTCTGTCTGCTGACTGAGGGACTTTGGTGGGGGCGAGCATGAAGCATTCAAGAGCATCGAGAATTGAGGGCGGGAGCATGAGCAGCATCATCGAGAGCAGAGCGTCGTGGTTCGTGTGCGCGGTCGTACTGGCGCTGAGCGCATGTACGGAGTCGCCGGATTCGAGTCAGGTGGAGCCAGAGGAGCCGCCGACGTTGAGGGTTGCTCGAACGGCACAAGTGACGGCGATGGCGGGGAGCGCCGTGACCTTACCGATGGTTTTTATTGATGGTGACATAGCGAGTGTCCCGTATGAGATCAAGAAGTTCTTGGCTCATAGCGCTGTACGTAATGCGAGCGGAGGCGATGGGGCGAGCGTCCTCATCATCCAAGACACGAGTATGGGACCAAGTGCATGGCATGGTGAGGCTGATTACATCAAAGGTCTCTTGGAGGGCGAAAATCAGTCATGCTTTATATTTGAGGATGAGGATATCTACGATTGTGTAGTCGGTGTGCCTCTTAATTCAAACATATGTGGCAAGTTTTTCTCTCCAGCTTTTCGACGTGTCGACGTGGTCGAAGCAAGTGATGTGAACGGCAAGAAGTCGTCACTGGCGCTCAATTACGACACGGTATGGTTCGTTGCTCCCTTCGACCCTGTTGGAACCTCGACCCACCATGCTGGATTGGTTTCGATACTTCAAGACGTCTTGCGTGCAGGGAATGGTGTTGTGGCATCAGGCCTCGATATTACTCAGGCTGACGCAGCGCTGCAGGCAGATTGGGAGTATGTGACCCATGCGTGTCCGGTTAAGCCCCGAAGTGTCTGAGATCGCTTGAAAAAGAATGCCGTGCAGAGGTAGTCAGAGGTTACCACACACCCTGAGACCTCAGACACGGACATTCCTGATGAATGATAATGAGTTAGCCCGCGTTGTCACGCGCCTCTACTCTCAGGAGCCACGCCCATCGCGCCGTCGCGACGCGTGCAGTGGCTGCGCGGGTCGGCCACGGCGTAGGCGCCGGTGTCGATGCGCGCCTGACCGATGACCGTCACGCTCGCGTCCTCCCACCCGCGCACGCCGTACGTGCCGGCTCGGAGCGAGCAGGCGAGCCTGGGGTCCTGGGTGGAGAGCCAGCAGTTGCCGGGGCTCCCTTCAGCCACGATCGTGTGGGAGGTCTCGTCCCAGGCGTTGGTGCCCCAGCCGCCGTTCTGGCGGCCGGCGCGCTCGCTCACGGCGAGCTGCTCGGGCAGGGACTTCCAGTCCTTGCTGGCAGAAATCGCGGCCAGACGTGCCCAGTTGAGCGAGCACAGGCGGTCGAGCTGGTGGAGAGGGCCTCCCTCGGTCTGGCCGGGGTAGGGGACGGGGAGTTCGGAGAGGACCTCTCCGACGCCACGCACCCTCTTCCTGGGCGGCTGGTAGAGCCACTCGGTGACCTGGCTCTTGTGACGCGCGACGAGGAGGAAGCGGCGCCGGTGCTGGGCCAGCTCGCCGAGCTCCCCGCAGTCGTGCGGGGACATGTGGACGGCGTAGCCCTCGGCAGCCAGCATCTCCTCGCACCGCTCGAGCCACTCCTTGCCCCGCGACATAATCCGCGGGACGTTCTCGAGCACGATGAGTGAGGGCGGCGTCTCCCAGGTAGAGGTGATGAGGAAGATACAGCGCTCGGTGAGCGAGCACATCTCCTGATACTTCTCGGTCAGCGCCAACTCCATGGGCAAGCACCCCGAGAACGCCTTACACGGCGGGCTCGCGAAGACGACGTCGGGGGTCTCGGGCACGAGCGCGAGGAGCTCGGCGGGCGTCATCGTCCCGAGGTCGGCCTGAGTCGCTGGCTTCCCGACCAGGGCCTCGTAGTCGTGGCACGCGGCGGCATCGAAATCGATCCCCGCCACGCAGTCGAACCCTTCGCTCTTGAAGCCCAGCGTCCCGCCTCCGATCCCGCAGAAGAGCGAGAGGAGCGTGGGCTTGTCCTGCTCGCTCTTGGGTGTGTCGTGGTCCGAAACGGTCTTGTTCTGCAACACCATGGTGTGCCCCTGGTCGCGTGTAGGTGATGGGGTGTCTTTCGACCGACAGGGAGACACCCCATCACCTGCTCACAGCCCCAAGAGCTCCCATGCGCCCATGCAGCGAGAGGGCACGACGGGAGGCTGGTGGCCTGCCGAGCGCGTCCTCGACCTGATCGGGGCGCACCGTCAGGCGAGGGTTCTCGCGTGTGGCATCAAGGCTCTCGAGTTCCTGTGCGGGGGTGAGCGCCCCGAAGCGTTCCGGGAGAGGGGAGGCGAGCCAGGGCGGCGTGGAGGAGGACCTCGAGCGCGCCAGGGGACTCTTCGAGAAGGCCTGTGAGGCCGGGAACGCGCTGGGCTGCGCGCAGCTCGAGTCCCTCGAAGCGGGCGCAACGCCGCCAGGTGAGGAGTGAGGCGATGAGGGCGCCGAGGAGACCGACGTGGCGTTCGCGCCTGACGTGGCAGCGCCGACCGACGCACGGCACCCCTTGTCTTCTGGTTCGAAGAGGCGCCCCTGGTGGGGCGCTCGAGACACGCGCCATGCGTTCAGGACCTGAGCACGGCCTCGACGATGCGGCCGTCCGGAATACGCGCGCAGATGCGCTCATGGGGGAGACCGGCGGCGGCGGCGAGGGTGGCGCCAGCAGCCTCGAGGGTGAGCATGGCGGGGATGTGCGCGCCGCCCTCACCGGGCTCACCGGTCTCCGAATGGATGCCTCGGGCTGCGAAGCGCACGCCCTCCTCGACGCCGCCGACGACGCCAGCGGCGACGTGTGGCCCCGAGAGCATCATGACGTGGTGCGCGCCGTTGTGAGAGCGCCCGTCGCCCTGGCTCTTGAGCGAACGCCCGAACGTGTTCATCGTCCCGAAGGTCACCTGGTCGCGGAGCGAAAAGGCATCGAGGGCCTCGTCCCACATCATGCTGAGCGTGTCCACCGAGTGCGTGGTCTCGAGCGCCTCCCGGATCAGGCTCTGGTCGCCGTGGTTGTCGCCGCCGAACGGGATGTTCACCGTCATCACCGGCGCGACCTTGAGCTTGATGAGCGCGGCGGCCGCCCAGATCTGGTTGCGTGGTGAGTGGATGTAGTGGTCCTCCTCGCTGCCTGTCAGCGGCGTGATGCGGCCCTCGAGCAGCCCGAGCAGCTCACCGCCGATCTGTTCGGCCTCCTGCGCGCTGGTGACGTGCTGGTCGAGGAAGGTGCGGTGGGAGGTGGAGCCGGTGGCGCGCACGTCGGCGTAGATGGCGTCGAGTGCCGAGGCGCGCAACTGTGCCAGCCCCTCGAGCTCGGTCGTGGAGCCCGAGAAGAGCGAGAGCAGCGCCTCGGGGGAGGTGTTGGCCAGGGGCTGTCCGCCTTGCGTCATGCGCTCGGGGCCCAGGCTCAGGGGTTGGCCGAGCAGCGTGCCCAGCGGGCCCTGGAGTTCCTCGGCGAGCGCGGTCGGCAGGACCTCCGAGCCGCGGCCTTCGGCGTCGCGCACGGCGCCGTGGAAGCCGAGCAAGCGCATGAACTCGGAGTGCGCCACCGTATGGGACTGGTGGTGGAAGAAGCAGGTGCGCTCGAGGAGCCCTGGGCTCAGGTTCCCCCAAGGCCTTGCGGCCTGCCAGGCCCGGCCCCCCAGCGCGATCTGGGTGGGCGTCATGTCGAGCGTCTCACCCTCGTAGCGGTAGCCGCTCAGCGGGTTGTTCGTGGCGCCGGCGACGTAGGCGCCGGGGCAGTTGGTGTTGAGTGGGTCGCCAGCCTGGGAGGTCGACAGGATGAGGAACTGCGGCGTGAGGTCGGAGCGAGCCCCTGGCTGGCACTCTGCGTTGGCGTGCGCGCGGCTCGGGTCGAGCAGGAACCAGGCGGGCAGGCCGGTCGCGGCGCTCGCTAGCGCGAGCGCCCAGGTGCCCCGGTGCAACAGGGAGCGACGAGTGAGCTGTCGTGTCTTGGTCATGACTCAGTACCCCATGGCGGTGATGTCGGGAGAAGTGCAGGCGAGTATGAACGCGGAGCGATTGGCCGCGTCGGCATCGGCGGCGGCGGTGACCTGGTCGATGTGTGCGCGGATGGCCGCGCGTGCGGTGGGCTCGCGAGGATGCCCGAGGGGCAGCCCCATGAAGTCGTGGGTGAGAAAGTCGGCGAGCATGTCGGGGTCCCGACTCGCGAGCCGCACCGATGCCAGGCGGTCGGAGTCGTAGGCGCGCGCGCACAGGTTCTCATGGGCCTTGGCCTGGAAGGCGCTGGGGCGCACGGTCTGGATGGCGTCGATGGCGCCACGGGCGAAGGAGTCCGCGGGCAGCAGGTCGAGGACCTCGACCACCGCCCCGAGGGCGCACACGTCTCGCCCGAGCCGCTGAGCGAGCGCGTCGCACATGTGCTGTTGGCGCGCGACGCTCACCAGGAACGGCCGGGAGGTGTAGGTGTGGGGGACCTGACCGTCGATCAGGTCGCCGCGCACGAGTGGAGAGGAGAGCAGCTCGACGAGCAGCTCGCGCAGGTCGTAGCCGCCGTCGACGAAGGCGCGCTCGATGCGCACGAACTCGGGATCGGCGGAGTCGCAGCGCTGTGAGTTCGCCCACACGCACATCTTCTGAACCCAGGCTCGCGCGAAGCGTGGGTGGGTGGCGATGGCGTCGGCGAGGCCCGCGAACCCGGACGCATTCGAGCGCTCGCCCAGCAAGCCAAAGGAGGCGCGCGGCGGCGGCGAGGCATCGCCCGTGGCCATGTAATCGATTCGGAGAGGCTGCGCGAAGTAGCGGCGCATCGGGTCCATGTTCTTGTGGCACCCCATGCAATAGGAGTCCTGCCTGGCGCCCTCGTCGACGGCGTCGAGGTGGGCGGGCACCGTCGCGTCGCCGCCAGTGAAGGTGTAGCCCAGCGAGGTGATCAGCGTCTGGTTGATGGTGACGCGATGCTGGTTGTCCTTGTTGGTCAGCCAGTTCGACAGGAACGCCGGAGTGGTGAAGTAGCCTCTGCGCCCGGTACGCACGCCCACGCTGTTCGCCGCGCGGAGCGAGGGCAGGTCGTAGAAGGCCGTGGGCTGGCGGCCTTCTACGAGGGTGACCACACGCCAGTCCTCATGATCCGAGCTCTGAACCAGGGAGAGCTCCCCCATCCGCCAGTCGCTGGTCCCGAAGCAGCGCAGCCGCCCGAACAGGGTCGTCAGCATGGGGAAGGCGTCGAAGGGTCGGTCGGGTCGAGAGCCGTAGCGTCGAGTACAGTCCTCGGGCATCTCGGGGAAGACCCAGCGACGCTCGGCGGCCGAAGTCTCCAGCGGCAGCCGCGCCTCGCCCGGCTCGACGGTGTGCGTGAGCGCGGCCTCCTCCGGGGTCTGCTCGAAGTACATCAGGTAGACGAGCAGCGCGGTGTTCATGTCCCACGCGTTGGTGGTCAGGATCTCGTGGAGCGGTCGCCCCTGATCCACGATGCGCCATGCGGTGCGCGCGAAGGCCGAGGAGAGGTCGTCATGGAGCCTGTTGGAGGCGATGGCGTGCGAGCGCCCGAGCGCATCGTCGAAGCTCGTGCGCAGGTCCTGCTGGAGGGCGATGGTGAAGAACGTCTTCATCTTCTCTTCGAAGATCGGCTCCTCCATCCACCCCCGCATCAGACCGCGCAGCGCGTCCGGATCGGCCTGGACCGCGGCGACCTCGTCGGCGGTGGGCGCGGCGCCGCTGAGCAGGAGCTTGGACTTGGAGAGGGCCGCGACGGCGTCGACAGGATCGTACTCGGCGGCCCAGTCACGGCCAGGCTCAGGGGGTTCTCGTTCGCCGAGCGACTCGATCCAGGAGGTCACGCACTCGACCTGCTCGGCCGACAGGCCGTTGGGCTGGCCCAGCGGCATGATCGCGAGGTTCTCGCAGGTCTGCGCGACGGCCTGGGCGGCGTGGCGCTCGGGGTCGATGACCTGGAGGAGCAGGCTCTGCTCGGGTGCCCCAGGGTCGACGTAGGCGCGTCCGTCGGAGCACTTGCGCGAGGACGCCAACAGCGAGCCGTCCTCCAGCGCCTGGGCCGTGAGCGCAGGTGGGACCTGGCCGGTGGCGTGGCAGCCACCCTGGGCGCACGAGGTGAGCGCCTCGTCCACGCACGCAGGCCTGCCGCCAGCGTCTTGTTTGGGCGACCCGGCGTCGCGGACCCCCGAGTCCACGCTCCTGGCGTCAGCGCGCGCGTCGACGCCAGCGTCGGCGTGCCTTGGGGCGGGCGGATCCTCAGCGGGAGCGGCGCAGCCGCCCATGAGGGTCACGCCGAGCGTGGCGAGCGTGGCGAGCGTGGCATACGCGATGCCGTACGAACGGTGAACTACTGACATCCTGTACTCCATGTGTGAGTAGGTGTGGTTCCCGGTGCAAATTTCATGGGGCGCCATGTCTGTAACGCACGATGACTCTGGTCCCGGTGTCCATCTCGTGGTCGACGTTGATCGTCGACACGAACGCACCCACGCCGCTCTCGTCGACATCGGCGAAGTCGAAGTACGGGTGCAGGACGCGCTGCGCGTCGGCACCGATCTGGTGAAGCAGGTTGGGTCCGTAGGTGTCGTCGTACTCCCAGGTGTGGATGTACCAGGGCGCAAAGGTCATCGGGATGGCCTCGTTGAAGAGGACACCCCCGTCGATGTCGGTGAAGCTCGTGAGGGTCTTCGGGAAGTCGTCCTCGTCCTCGACGATCCTGGGGAGGGTCGACCGAAACGTATACAGATCCTCGACCGCCTCGGCCGTGAGCAGGTTGTCCGCGTAGTATGTCGACGGTGCCGCGAAGACCATCATGTCCATTCGCCCGTCCGTCACCTCGGTACCCGTGGGGGGGAGGACGAACGGAGACTGCGAAGACAATTGGAACGGCAGGTCCTCGTAGACGATCTCGGTGATGTACACCTCGATCGCCGGATCCATGTACACGCGGACCGATCTCATGGCCGTCTCGGACCCCTCGGCGTTGGTCGCGGTGAGGGCCACCGTGTAGAGCCCGACGTCCTCGAACACGTGCGAGGGCTCGGCCTGCGTGGATGTCGTGCCATCTCCGAAGTCCCACGTGTATGTCTCGGCGAACTCCGCTCTGTTCTCCATGGTCACCGTGGTCTTGCCCGCGATGACCTCTTGATTCGGGTTGATGGAGAAATCAGCGCGTGGCAGGGGATCGACCACGGTGATCGTTCGAGACACCTCGTCGGTTCCCCCATCACCGGCCACGAACAACGTGACGGTGTACTCACCGCGCTCGAGGTAGACGTGGGACACCTCCCGGGAGCCGCTGGCCACCAAGCCGTCTCCAAACTCCCATGAGTAGTTGAACGCGCTCGTGGTCTCCGCCGCGAACTCGACGGACGTGTGCGCGCGGGCCGGAGCGGTCACGACCGAGAACACCGCGACGGGAGGGTCCGCGGAGCCTCCCGTGTCCGCCTCGGATCCCCCCGTGTCCCTCAGGGCATCGGTCGAATCGTCTGCGGGCGGATCAGGACCCTCGATCGTACAGCCGAGGGCCATGACGAACCAGAACCCAAGAGACACGAGCACCATGGCATCGAGTGCGCGAAGTCGGGGCATGAAGGACCTCTCTTGAACGATCGTGGAGACTGTTTCGAGCTCGCGATGGAGGGGCGTGTCCAGGGCACGTGTCATGCGCTCACGGCTCGTACCAAATGGGGGAGGTCCAGGCGCGCTCCTGCTGGATCGATCCGGGTCGTACGGTCGAGCACAGATCGTCCTCCGGCGAGTCGTACTCGGGCGCGAGGATCGGCTCGCCGCACATCGGATCGTCGGCGAGCGGGTTGCCGCGTTGCTCGCGCTGTTGGACACAACGCCAGCGGTCGTAGCGGCAGCTCGGGTTCTCGAAGGCGCGCATGTAGTAGGCGGCGGGGAGGTCAGGGTCGAACTCGGGGTCGGTGAAGACCTCGCAGGTGTTGGCCATGCCGCGGTCTCCCGGATCCTCGACCTCGCAGGTCTCGGGGTCGGCGCTCGAGCCGTTGTCTCGTGCCCCCGCCACGTTCAGGATCGTCTCGCGGGTTTGTCCGTCGGCGTCGACCCAGATCTTGACGATCTCCGTGTTCGCCAGAGGCATCTCGTGCTTGGTCGCCTGGACGATGAACATCGGAGCGCGGCCCTCCTTGCCCGCAGGGAGCGTCGAGCCCATGGGGACCGCGATCCCGTCGACGTAGACCATGTCGAGCATCCTCGCGCTCTCGCAGGCGTCCTCGGGGATCTCCCAGCCGGCGAAGAAGCGAGGCTGGATGCGGGTGCCGCTCGTCCCGAACGTCTCACGGCGTTGCATCCCCTCGAAGAGCGCATCGCGCGAGCGCTCGACCGACCAGATGCCCACGAGGCCGCCGGGGTTCGTGCCGTCCGCCGCGTCGCCGCGGTCGACGTTGTCACGCTCGGTGGAGCCGAGGTGCCCGCGGAAGTCGCGCTCGTCGGTCGCGCCGGGCGTCCCGTTGTGCGTGTCCGTGCTCGCGATGATCCCGAGCTTGAGCGGGTTGGTTCGACCCGACTGGGTCTCTCGCAGGCCCAGCCCGAGCGCTCCTCGCAGGTAGTCTCGCGGGAACGGCAGCGGGATCACGGGGTTCTCGAAGCTGACGTCTCCGAGCAACTCGAACTCGCACGAGGGGTCGTCGCTGAACCTCCGGAGGGGTTGATCCTCCTTGTAGTAGCACTCGCTCGCGCCCTTGTGCTGGAAGATCTCCATGAGAGGCTCGAGGCGGGCGCGCCGCTTCGCGGCCTCCTCGAGCTCACTCATTGTCATGTCCGGGTCGTACTCGATCTCGAAGGCGTTGCCCTGGCTGGCGTTCGAGTTGTGGGGGATGGTCAGGACCTGGCAGCGTCCGCCGGCGTCCGTGCACGAGTCGTCGAGCTGTTGGCGCAGCTGCTCGGGCTCGGTCTCGTCGAAGTAGCTGATGGGCGAGTCGAGGACCTCGTCGTTTCGGAAGATGACGTTGCGGTGCAACGTCGCGCCGAGCGGTGAGCCGGTCCATTCGTAGGCGGGGAAGGAGACGAAGGAGCAAGAGGAGCCGAAGTCGTTCGCCTGGTCGGCGGCGCTCAGGATGTTCGACCAGGGCTCGCGGGCGGCGACGACGCACGGGTTGTCGGGGTCGTTCGCGTCACCGATCCGACACGCGATCGGGATGCGATCCGGGTCGTTGCGGAAGAAGGACGCGGCGAACAGAGCGACGCCCTGTTGTCCTCGGTTTCGCATCGAGCGGCACGACGCGGTGTTGTAGATGTTCGAGTCGGGGTCCGTGCACAGCTCGACCTCACCGAGCAACTCGGCGTGGTCGGTGACCCCCGTGAAGTCGAGCGGCTCGCGCAGTTGGATGGGCACCCTGCCCCGCGCGGCTCCTCCCGTCGTCCCCAGATCACCCACGCAGACCTTCTCGCCGCGCGCGAAGTCGTAGGCGACGAAGGGGTCGTTTCGCGTCTCGTGCGAGTACGCGTCGAACGAGTACGAGGTGTGTACGTGGAGGTCGCCGAAGTAGGCGCGCCGGTAGATCGTCCGATCCTCACAGCGCTCCTGACGCCCACCCTGCGTGTAGACGACCGCGGCCTCGGGAGGTGGCGTCCCCGCGTCTTCGCGCCCCATGTCCTCACGTCCCATGCCGAGGTCGACCTCGGCGTCCCCGAGGTCCGGGCGGCCGGTGTCGACCTCACCTCGGCCTGCGTCCGTTCGGCTCGTGCGCTGCGTCCCACCGCCCGAGGTGGTGTCCTCGGAGCAGGCGGTCCCCGCGACGGACAGCGCCGCGACGAGCGCCGCGTTCACCATGTTCTTCATCTCGACTCTCCTCGTATGAGCGCGCGGTCCCCTCAGGACACGAGCGCTGCGACTCTCTTGAACAACCAACTCATGGCGACGCCGCCCATGGCGTACCCGCCGACGACGTGCACTCGGTGCGCCCACTCGCGCGTCATGTGCGCGGCGACGATGCAGGCGCCGATGACGGCGAACTGCGCGATCTCGATCCCGACGTTGAACATCCCCAGGGCGATCAGCATGTGTTCCCTGGGCAGCCCCAGCTCGCCGAGCGCTCCGGCGAAGCCGAGGCCATGGAGCAGCCCGAAGCCGAGCGCGACCCACGGCGCGCTCGTTCGAGGCGCCTCGTCTTCGGAGAGGAGCTCGCGCGCGAGCCAAACGATGCTGAGCGCGATGCACGCCTCGACCGGCGCCGGGCTCAGCGCGATGACGTCGAGCGCGCTCAGGCACAGCGTGAGCGCGTGTCCCGCAGAGAACGCGGTCGCGGCGACCACGAGGCGGCGCCGACCCCGGATCAGCCCGAACAGACCGAGCACGAAGAAGAGGTGGTCCAGGCCGAAGAGCAGGTGCTCGATCCCCAGGAGCAGGTAGGAGCGCGCGACCTCGAGCGCGCCCTTCGGGCGGGCGTCGAGGACTTCGACGCGCTGCGACGTCCCGCGAATCAGGTGCTGCTCCCGGCGGTCGGGTGCGCTGCGGAGCTCGAGCAGGACGTGGTCCTGCGGTGACGTCAGGCCGGACACGCTCAGCTCGAGCGGTCGCGTCTCAGGCGCGCACGAGACCTCGAACCAGCGCACGGGCTCGCGTTCGCGCGTGAGCCGTTGGGTGCAGGCGCCGGGCCAGGCGAGCGTCGCGCTCGTCTCGCGTGGCTCGGTCCAGCGGACGGTGTAGTCGTCGGGCGCGCGCTCGATGATCTGGACGATGTGCGGGTCGAACTCGTGCGCGTGCGCAGGAGCGACGCACAGGGAGGAGAGGACGAGCGCCGAGAGCGCGAGGATGTGCCGGGTGAGCTTCACGGCGCGCCTTCGGAGAGCCGAGAGAGCTCGTCGGGCCACGCGAGCGTGACGTCGTAGAAGCCGCGCATGCGGGCGACCTGTTCGGAGCGCGCGCGATGGCGCGCGTCGTTGAGCCAGCGCTGTCGAAGGCGCGGGCGCAGGCTCGCGAAGTCGGGCATCTCGGGTGGTCTGTGTCCTGTCGCTCGGAAGGCGACGACCCCGTGCTCGGTGTCCACGGGCGCGCACCACTCGGTGCACCGGTCGGCGCGCAGCCGCGCGATGAGCCCCGGCCCGAACGTCTTCTCGAGCTCGCTGGCCCCTCGCCAGCCGAGCTCGTTGCCGAACGCGATGGCGCGCGCGCCCAGGTCCACGTCGCCTGCGCGCTGCGCCGCGCGCGCGGCCTCGTGCCCGTCCTCTCCGTAGAATCGCAGTGAGATCTGCCAGCGCTCCTCGCTCTCGTACATCCACGCATAGGAGGCGAGGAGCGCGCGCAGGACCTCGTCGTTGGGTTCCTCGACGGACGCGTCCGCGAGCAGCCGCAGCTTCTGGACGATCCTGCGCCTGATGATCGGGTCCTCGGCGTCGAGCCCGAGCTCGACGCCTCGGCGCACGAGGATCTCCTCGTCGACGTGATCCTGGATGAGCCGGCGCGCGCGCGCTCGATCCGGCTCGACGCCCTGTCGCCGTTGATCCTTGAGGATCACCGCGCGCACGACGTCCTCACCGATCTGGATGTCTCGGGGGTCGTTGACGGGGGGGGCGTAGTAGGAGTCGATCGCGAAGAGCGCGGCGCCGATCGCGACGAAGGAGGCGATGGAGGGGACCCTCGAGCTCATGGCGACACCTCACTGGGGGTGAGGTACGCGCCTTTCAGCCTCGTTCGTCGGGCGTGAAGCCGAGCATCTGTTGGAGCAGAGCGCGCACGATCGGCTCGATCGCCTGCTCGTCGCCGATCGGCAGCGCCGACGTCGGCGTGAGGACGAGCGAGTGGACGAAGCGCACGAGCACCTCGGCGACCGGGCGAGGATCCGTCTTCGTGATCAGGCCCTCGTCCATGAGCCGTTCGAGGTAGACCGCGAGGTAGGTCGTCCCCAGCGCGAGCATCGGGGAGGCGTGCGAGGTCAGCTTCGGCAGGATGTTCTCTGGCTCCGTCTCGACGAGACGATCGAGCAGAGGCATGTCGCCGAGCCTGCGGAAGACCCGCACGGTCATCTCGACGAGCTGGTCCTCGGCCGGAGCGCTCCGGTCGACCTCCTCCAGGCTTACGAGGAAGCGGCGTGCCTCCCGCACGAGGAGTGCGTTCGTAATGTCTTCCTTGCTCGAGTACCAGCGGTAGAGCGTCGTCGTGCTCACGCCGCTGCGACGCGAGATCTCGAGCATGCTCGTGCGTCGGACGCCGAAGTCCAGGAACGCCTCCTTCGCTGCGTCGAGCACCGCGTCGCGTTTCGGATCGTCTTGCTCGTCGCCCAAGCCGAGCATCGACTTCAAGAAACCTGGGGTCAGCTTCATACCGTTCATTCCTGATGACGAGAACCACTCCAGACTCCTAAATGCCCTAATTGACGAAAGACGTCCACATCCGGGCCTTGGGCCCGCTCATGCGACGTTGGCGAGACCACCACGGTGTTTACGGTGGGTCAAATCATGACCCATTAGCCCATAGCCGATGCCGTGTGTCAATGGGTTGTTTTTGTTTACTTTGACCCAGACGTACGCGTCCGAGTATGAACTCGAGGTGTGTCACGACGAGAAGTTCGCGGCCCCCTGGGATGTGCGATGTCGGATTTTCGGGCACAGCGGGTGCGGCGGTTCTCCTACCGTCGACCTCCCAGGACAACACTCTGTCGAGGTTTTCGTGCCATCGATTCGTACTGCGCTCGTGTTCTCGGTCGTCTTTATCGCTTCATGTGCCGCCTCGCCATCGAGCGAACCTAGAGGTGAGGTGAGGGAGAGAGCCGCTTCCAACACGAGTACGTGTTCCGCGACGGCAAGCAGTTCATGGGACTGGCCGATGGGCAGATGTGTGACAGGGTCAAGCGAGAGGAACACCTGGGCGCGTCACTGAGCGCGCTCAACCTGTTCAGACTTCAGGAGCGTGCCAAACTCGAGAAAGACGAGCGCGAGGCTCACGTGATCTCGATGGCATCTTGGAAGCGACGCGCAGGCGCAGAATACGTGGCCAAACGAATGAGAACCTATCCGGAAATGCGTGAGATGCGACGGAGTGCGTGTCTGGCGGCAGCGATGTGGAGCCATGCTTGAGCAGAGTCGGCGTGGAACTCGTGATCGCGAACGAGTCGCCGGTTCTGAACAACCCACGATATCGAACGCTCGACGACCCATCGCCTGGGTTGGACGACGAACCCCTTGGTCCCCGGTTCTCGCGTCACCACCTCCAACCTGGCGCTGGGGTGCACGCGCCTGAGCGCCTCATCCTGTCCCTGGTAGGCCGAGTCTCCCAGCACCACCTCCAAGCGCTCGAGCCCACCGTGGTCCCTGCTCGCCTGAGCCACCATGTCTGGGAGCGCCTGGGAGTCGTAGACGTTTGCCACGGTGACGAGCACGCCCAGAATCAGTCCCACCGTGTCCACGAGGAAGTGGCGCTTGCGCCCGCGCACCTTCTTGCCCCCGTCGAACCCTCGCGCCTCGTCGAGCGCGCCTGTGTTCTGGACCGACTGCGCATCCACGATGGCCATCGAGGGGGTGCGTTCTCGACCCTCGAGCACGCGCGCCTCCTCGAGCAGGACCGCCGCGATCTGCTTCCAGGTCCCGTCCTCCTTCCAGGCCGAATAGTAGTCGTAAACGCTCGACTTGGCGGGGAAATCATGGGGGAGGTACCCCCACTGGACCCCGGTCTTGAGCACGTAGAGGATCGCGTTGACGACCTCTCGCAGGTCCAGTGAGCGCTTGCGTCCCCGGCGTTTGGGCGGTGGGAGAAGAGCCTCGATGCGCTCGAACTCCAAGTCACTCAGGTCGCTGGGGTAGGCTTTGCGCTTGCTCGAGGTTTTCTGCTCATCCATGGTGACCTCCGAAGGGTCGAGGGTTATTCAACCCCATTCTGACGCGCTCACCGCCTCTCGTCTATTTCCGGATGGGCTCTTAGAACGCCAACGATCACAGAGTCACTCGACGAACTCGAAAGCCTGCAATGGGTGACGACCAAAGCCAATGACTACCAGCGGCTTAAGGTCTTGATATAGTTAAAGAAAGGATCCTCCAACACCAAGACTCAGGCCGCTGACCTGCTCGGTGTTCATCGCAATACGGTCTCGAACTGACTCGAGAAATACGAGCGGGAGGGACCGCTGGTGGAACGACCTCGACGATACCGCCGTGAAGTCGCTTACCTCTTCCCCCTACATTGACATGGCACTCACGCACATATCGTCTTTGTAAATGGTATCAGGGAGCCCCGAGGTCCTCGTGTCCTGCGCCCTCCCCGAGCTCCTCGAGAAGATTCGTCGCCCAGCGGCGCAGCTTCTTGACCTCCTGGAAGTCACAGCCGTAGATGAGCCCGCAGCAGATATGGAGAGTTCTCCAGCGCTCGCGCTCCCTCATCCCCTATCGAGTTGCCGCCAAGGTTGAGCTGGGTCAGCTGTGCGAGGTGAGGTGAGGCCGCGATGGCCTTCGCTCCCTCATCCCCCATCAATTTGTAGGCAAGGTTGAGGCAGAAGGAGGCAATGGGGACGAGCGCCGCGAACCGCTCGAACTCCTCGAATGATCTGCATGTGCAAAGAGGCGAACACAGCTGGTCTCGACGCCCTTCGAGGTAGGGCACCCACCGCTGCTCGTAGGCCCGCTCTCCCTGCGCTTCGCGCGCGCGCGCGAGCACCTCGAGCAGCCGCCGGCTCCAGTTGTCTCCTGAGCCGGGCTTTTCGAGCAGCGAACGCAGCTCGCCGAAGAGATCGTGGCTCGGGTCTGGTTCGTTCATCGCTGACTCTCCCTTCCATCAATGGTCCGCGCTCTCGACAGCCAGAGCGCCTGGGTGGAGCGCGACGACCGAGCGCGTCTTAGTATACCTGACTTTCCGGCTCATACGAGAGCAGCGCGTCCTCAAGCACAGCGAGATCTTGGCCTGAAATGACGCGTTCTTGAGCGCTGGAGAACGTGGATTCAAGACCTCTCGAACGGCCTCGATGGAGGCGCAAGAGGCAGATCGTTCGAGGGGTTTAGCCTGGAGTGGGAGTGAGGCGCGACGCACGAAGCCCACGGCTTGGAGGATAGGCGTGGGCTGGTGCTCCTTGCCTCGACCTCGTCTGAGGCGGACCTCAGGGAGCCCCGAGGTCCTCGTATCCTGCGCCCTCCCCGAGCTCCTCGAGCAGGTCCTCCGCCCAGCGACGCAGCTTCCTGACCTCCTGGAAGTCACAGCCATAGATGGCTGCCTCATCGGCGACACCGAGGCACTCGCGGGCGAACTGGTCCGTCGTGATGCCCTCCCGCTGAATCCGAGCCCAGATGTCATCCTCGGAGCTGTTCAGGACCCAGTGAACGAAGCGGACCTCCTGGGGCAGGTCCCGGGTCATCGGCTTCACGTAGTAGCTGCTCATGGTGCCCTCTCATGTGTGGGGAGGCCCGAGACGTGGGGCGTGGTTCATGGTGCACTCGGCGTGAGGTGTGGCGGTTTACGAAGGTCGCGGTGTCGAGACGACCTTTACCTGTGAGGCAGGTCTTCTCGTGCGACGCGACCCGGTGGGCACGGCGTCCTCTGGTGCCTGGGCAAGCCCAGCCTCACGCGCCACCCTTCGGACTCGTAGACGGCTCGTGAGCCGTCCTGGAACACGACCTCGAGGTGAGAGCCGTCGTGGACGGTGGAGGCGACCTCGGAGTCGAAGACGAACTTCCTGGCCACCGTGTGGCGCTTGGCGACGTTGAGGATGCGCTCGGGCATCCCCTCGTTCATGCGTTCGCGGCGGGAGGCGACGTGTCGACCGAGCTCGGGGTACTCGACGCAGACCTCCGAGATGATGACCCAGGCCGTCCAGTCGAGCAGGTCGGCGTCCAGGCGCTCGAGCATCTCGAAGAGCGTGAGCTCGAAGTCGCGATCCCCGCTCTCGAGTTCGTAGATGATGGCGTCGGCGCGCTCCTCAAAGGAGTCGAAGTGGAGTTCCTGGTCGTGTGTCATGGTCAGCCTCGATGATGGTGTGAGAGGTCGTTACGCCCACGAAGGGAGCGACCTCTCATGACCTCATCGCGGGCCGTCCCCACGTGGGGGCGTGAGAGAGCGCCATGGCGTGGATGTGGAAGTGACGCGGGCTGGTGTGGTCGAAGCGAATCGCTCACGCTCTTCTGGTCCCTCCGTCTCTGAACGACTACACTGTGAGACGTTTCGCAGCCTTACTCGGGAGAGACATGCACGTTGATAAACATATCGTTGGCGCCGTACATATTTTCATGCTCGCATGTTGCGTGTTCACGTCTTTGTCTTGCCAAGAAAGCCCATCTCAAAAAGCTGACTTAAGAGCCAAATCTTTGGCCCCAAAACAAGCGGACGACGCCCGTAAGACTGGCGCCGCGCGCTACGCTCCCGATCCGAGTGTAAAGAAGGAGCTGCCCGAAGACGTAAGTGCTCAGGAGGTCGTGACCCCAAAAGCAACGCCTGACGTGGAACCAGGCACAGAAGACGAGCTGGTTGAACACGAGGGCGATGAGAAGGTCGTGACCCCAAAAGCAAAAAAGGATGAGCCCGATGACATCGAACACGACACGGACAAGAAGCTAAAATGCCCCGACTGTCAGATGTACATCTACGAATAGTCCTGGGCGCGCCTTCTCCTTGCTCTCGTGGGTTCCTGTGGTCGTCGCGCTGGGCGTGAGCGCGCTCGCGTGTGGCGTCGTGCCTGGCGCCGATTCGGGAGGCACGGAGGCTGGCGCCCAGCCGTTCGTCGCCCAGCCAGGACCTCCGCTCGAGCCCTCCATGGAGACCATACGTGTCCGGTTAAGCGAAAAGGACAGCAGGACCAGCGAGTTGGGTAGTGTCGCAGCATAGCTCGAGAGGAGCGCGAGCACGAGGTCGTGTCTCGTTGGGATCGCGCGCCAGGGCTTCGAAAAGTTGGCCCAGCGAGCGTCTTCCTCGCCACGGCGCGCACACGATGGTGGCGAGCTCGAAGGCCACGCACTTCATCGCCTCGACCCCACGGCTCATCGAGTATTCATGAGGGTTGCGCAGCCTGAGCTGTTCACACATGCGCCCCGTGAGCACCAGCCCCAGCAGCGTCGTCCACATCTTGAGTTCGACTCGGTGCCTGGCCATCGAGGTTTGCACATCCAGGCTCATCTGGCTCTTCAACACCTTGAAAAATAGCTCGATTTGCCAGCGAAGCCGATAGAGCTGTGAGATCCGTGCGCATGGATAATCGTGTTGGGAGAGGTTGGTCAGATAGAAGCGCCACGTGCCTTCAGGATCGCGCTCACCGACTGCTCGACACTCCATCCCGTTGCTCAGTTTCACCCGCACATCCAGTCGATGTGGATGGTGCGAGAGCGTTTGAAGAGACCGTGCTTCTTGGCCAGGCGCTCGATGAGGTCGGAAGGCAAGAGGCGCGTGACAACGCGGGCTAACTCGTTATCATACATCAGGAATATCCGCATCTGAGGAGGGTGCGGTGGCCTCGGACGCCCTCTGCGCGGCGTTCTCTTGCAAGCGGTCTAGGCTTCGCGGCTTGATCGGACACGCTGAAATGGTTTTTCGAGGACATGATGAGTAAAAAAATTGCCCGAACCATCATCATGCTGGCCGTGATGCTGGCGTCTGTGTCATGTGATCGTCGCGGGTGCTATGAGGAGGTGGCCCAGCAAGAAGATTTCACACTTCACTTCGACGCACTGCGAGACATGAAAACCGCCCCAATAGTAGCCCAGAGAGGAGACTTGTTGTGCAAATATACATCTAGAATCAACTTGGATCAAGGATTGGCCATTCCGATGTGGGGATCTCCCGGTGGATCATCCGATGTTGAGGGAAGGATCAGGCTTGGCAACTCACGGTGGCGAACACCAGTAGTCCGTTTGTCTCGTGAGTCAGCCAGTTTCCTCATCAAAGACGTGACCGTGGAGCCAGGACAAATCCTCCACTTTGCTTTTTATGACATCGATAATTATTTTCACGATTCGATGGGCAAAGGCCAGGTCGTATTGAAGGGCAACTGGCCTGTGGATTTCGTCGCCGTAGACGATCAACTCGAAGGGGTCGTTGGTTCCTGTATTTTGACTACCCGTGAAGAGATGAATCGAGCGTTGAAGGAGTCTCGAGAATCGAAACCCACAACGAACACGCTGGGCGATGGCGCTCCCAAGGTTTCCGAATCCTCTACACCATCATCTGATGCTGATGCAGGTCAGCGCTCACGTTACTGTGGGATGAGCAACAACTGAACAGCCAGCCATGACCCCAAGCCACTGAAAATCAATCACTTTAGGTTATTGACATGCGCTCATTTGCGGAGCATCCCGCAGTACTACAGCCTCCAGACACTGCCACTGGCTGAAACGTACTGCGCACATGTTCAACCATCAGCGCGTCTCACGCAGCGCTCTGCCCGTCCGGTCCTTCCTGAGCCGCCCGCGCGGCGTGCGGAGTCACCCTCCAGAACTCACCGAGTGAGCGCTCCCAGTCCGCGAGGAGCTCGAGCGCCTGCTCACTGCCCGTGCGATCGGCGTGGGCGCGGACGAGCTCCTCGAGCTCGGCGTCGCCTGCCGGGCCCACGCGCTCGAAGCCCACGTAGTCCGCGTGCGCCCTCGAGGCGAACGCGCCGGTGGGGTCCCAGACGTAGGCGAGCCCGCCGGTCATGCCGGCGGCGAAGTTGCCGCCCGTCGGGCCGAGGATCACCACGACCCCCGCGGTCATGTACTCGCAGCCGTGCGCGCCCACGCCTTGGACGACCGCGCGCGCGCCCGAGTTGCGCACCGCGAACCTCTCGCCCGCGCGCCCCGCCACGAACAGCTCGCCGCCCGTGGCGCCGTAGAGCACCGTGTTGCCCACGAGGATGTCCTCGCGACGCACGCGCGCCGACGCCGCGGCCGCGATGACCACGCGGCCGCCGCTCATCCCCTTGCACACGTAGTCGTTCGACTCGCCGTGCAGAGTCAGCTCGATCCCCGGCGCGAGGAACGCGCCGAAGCTCTGGCCCGCGCTGCCGCTGAGCTTCAGGCGGACCGTCCCGTCGGGCAGGCCCTCGGGGCCGTGGACCTTCGTGATGAAGCCCGACGCGCGCGCGCCGAGGCTCCTGTCGACGTTTCGGACGCCGTAGGACGCGCGCACGGGCGTCCCGGCGCGCAGCGCGTCGCCGTGGTGGTCGGCGATGAGGTCGTTGAGCGTGCGCTCGCGCGGCGCGCTCCAGTCGGGGTCGCGCCGGCGCACCGCGCCCTCGGGCGGCGGCGCGATGAGCGCCGAGACGTCCACCAGCGCGGCCTTCGGGTGATCCTCGATCTCCCGGCGGCGCAGCAGCTCCACCTGGCCGACGACCTCCTCGATCGAGCGCGCGCCCAGGCGCGCGAGCCAACCTCGCGCCTCCTCGGCCACCGCCATCAGGTACGCGACGAGCTGGTCGGCGTCCCCGTCGAACTTCGCGCGCAGGTCCTCGCGCTGCGTCGCGATGCCTACCGGGCACGTGTTCGAGTGGCACTGGCGCACGTACCGGCACCCGAGCGCGACGAGCGCGCCCGTGCCGAAGTTGTACTCCTCGGCGCCCAGCAGCGCCGCGATCACGACGTCCCGGCCCGTCTTCAGGCCGCCGTCGGTCCGCAGCAGCACGCGCCCGCGCAGGCCGCCCTTGGCGAGCGTCTGCTGGGTCTCGGCCAGGCCGATCTCCCAGGGCGCGCCCGCGTTCTTGATCGAGCTCAGCGGCGAGGCGCCCGTGCCCCCGTCGTGCCCCGAGATCAGGATCGTGTCCGCGCCCGCCTTCGCCACGCCCGCGGCGACCGTGCCCACGCCCGCCTCGCTCACGAGCTTGACGCAGATCCGCGCCGCCGGGTTCACCTGGCGCAGATCCCAGATGAGCTGGGCGAGGTCCTCGATGCTGTAGATGTCATGGTGCGGGGGCGGTGAGATCAGCGAGACGCCGGGTTGGGCGCGGCGCAGCCTCGCGATGAGCCCCGTGACCTTGTGGCCGGGGATCTGCCCGCCCTCGCCGGGCTTGGAGCCCTGCGCCATCTTGATCTCGATCTCCTCGGCGCGCATCAGGTACTCCGTCGTCACGCCGAAGCGCCCCGAGGCGACCTGCTTGATCTTGGCGACGGCGTCGTTGCCCTTGGTCCGGCGCGCGTAGCGCGCCGGGTCCTCGCCGCCCTCCCCCGTGTTCGACTTCGCGCCGATCCGGTTCATCGCGATCGCCAGCGTCTCGTGGGTCTCCGGTGAGAGCGACCCCAGGCTCATCGCCGCCGAGGTGAACCGGCGGCAGATCGCCGCGGCCGGCTCGACCTCGTCGAGCGGCACCGGGCGCCGCGCCTCCACGAACTCGAACAGGTCGCGCACCGAGATCGGGTCGCGGTCCGTCGACGCCACGCGGAACTCCTCGTAGCGCGCCGGGTCGTACGCGACGGTGAACTTCTTCATCGCGCGCAGCATCGCCGGCGACCACGCGTGGAGCTCGCCGCCGCGGCGGAAGCGGAAGTGGCCCTGGTCGTCGAGACGGTCGGCGCGCTCGTTCTCGAAGCCTCTAGACCAGCGCTCGAGCGCCTCCTGCGCGAACGTCTCGAACGTCGCGCCGCCCAGGCGCGCGGGCGTCCCCTCGAAACACAACGCGATCACCTCGTCGGAGACCCCGATCGCCTCGAAGATCTGCGCGCCCTGGTAGCTCCGCAACACCGACACGCCGCGCTTCGACATCACCTTGAGCAGGCCCTCGTCGAGCGCGCCGCGCCACCTCGCGAACAGCTCCCCCGCGCCCTCGACCGGGTCCGCGAGCTCCTGCGCGATCGTGCGCTCGGCCAGGTACGGGCACACCGCCGACGCGCCATAGCCGATCAGCACCGCGACGTGGTGGACCTCGCGCGGAACGCCTGAATCCACAATGATGTCAACGAGATGACGCACACCAGCGTGACGCATCGCGTGGCTCACGGCGCCCACGACGAGCAGCGCCGGCGCGGGCACACGCC
>OJDV01000186.1_pt1 | contig 25104 bp, 25 predicted proteins | sample 1592911 | NCBI WGS metagenome assembly OJDV01 (sample SAMN05416860, study PRJEB24817) | seawater metagenome | isolation source: Sea water | place: Canada:Atlantic | collected 2013-11 | reverse complement strand
TTCTTCCATATTTTGGTTGGGCAAGACAAGACAGAAAAGATAAACCAAGAGTTCCTATTGCTGCAAAACTCGTCGCTAAAATGTTAGAAGTGGCTGGAGCAACTCGTATTATAACAATGGATTTACATGCAGATCAAATTCAAGGTTTTTTCGAAAAACCTGTGGATCACTTATTTGCATCCACTATATTTTTACCTTATCTAAAAGAACTTAATTTAGACAATCTTACCATTGCTTCTCCAGATATGGGAGGATCTAAAAGAGCTTATGCGTATTCAAAAGCACTAAAAAGCGATGTAGTTATCTGCTATAAGCAACGTGCAAAAGCCAATGTGATTTCTCATATGGAACTCATTGGAGACGTTACAGGAAAAAATGTAGTTCTGGTAGATGATATGGTAGATACAGCTGGAACATTAACAAAAGCAGCTGATTTAATGATGGAAAAAGGTGCGCTAAGTGTAAGAGCGATCTGTACACATCCTATTTTATCTGGCGATGCTTATAAAAAATTAGATAGCTCTAAACTAGAAGAATTAATAGTCACAGATTCGATTCCTTTAAAACAGCAAAACAAGAAAATTAAGGTTTTAAGTTGTGCCGAACTTTTTGCAGACGTGATGCATAACGTACATTATAACAAATCGATAAGTTCAAAATTTATTATGTAACGGAATATAATTCTAAATTAAAAACCTTTCCTTACTTAAGTTGACTTCTAAGCAATTCTACTCACCAAATTAATACCTTCGAAAAATTGCAATAAAAGGTGGTACTTTTCAATATATATTACTAAATTTGCAGCCCTCAAAACGAGGGATTTACTAAATATTAAATTAAAATTTCAATAATGAAATCAATTACAATCAATGGATCTCAAAGAGAAAGCGTAGGCAAGAAAGCAACAAAAGCCTTACGTAATGCTGGTCAGGTTCCTTGCGTATTATACGGAGGAGACGAAACAGTACATTTCTCAGCAGCTGAATTAGCATTCTCTAAACTTGTATACACGCCTAATGCGCATACAGTTGTGATTGCTTTAGACAATGGTAATACTTTCGATGCAGTATTACAAGACATTCAATTTCATCCTGTAACGGATAAAATCTTACACGTAGATTTTTACCGTTTATTCGAAGGAAAAGAAATTGCTATGAATATTCCTGTACACGTTATTGGAACATCTAAAGGTGTTTTAAATGGTGGTGTTCTTCGTAAGAACAGACGTAAATTAAGAGTAAAAGCTTTACCTAAAAATCTTCCTGATTTCTTAGAAGCTGATATTACGCCATTGAAAATTGGAAGCAAATTATATGTAACGGAACTGGAAGGTGAAGGTTACTCAATATTACATTCTGATAATACTGTTGTCGTTCAAATTAAAACTGCAAGAACTGCTGTTGAAGAAGAAGAAGATGATGAAGAATTAGAAGAAGGAGCAGAAGCAACTACTGAAGGAGGAGAAACTCCAGCAGCAGAAGGTTCTGAAGCTAAAGAATAAAACTCAAATATTCCTTTATATTAAAAAGCATTCTATTATATTAGGATGCTTTTTTATTTTTACAAAAACTTTGTGTTATCTGGACGTTTCTAAAAAATCTATTTACATGGAATTCGACTCCTTTAGATATCGAAGACACTAATCCTATGAAAAAATTTCTAATTGTTGGACTTGGTAATATTGGAAGTCAATATGCAAATACAAGACATAATATAGGCTTTAAGGTTTTAGATGCCTTAGCAGATAAAGAAGACCTTAGATTTGAAACACAAAAATTGGGTGATTTAACCACCTATAAATTTAAAGGAAGAACTTTTATTCTTTTAAAACCAAGTACGTTTATGAATTTAAGCGGAAAGGCTGTACTCTACTGGTTAACAAAAGAGAAGATTCCTTTAGAGAACTTACTTATTATAACCGATGATCTTAACCTTCCCTTTGGAAGTCTTAGAATGAAAACCAAAGGAAGTGATGGTGGTCATAACGGATTAAAAGATATCCAAGACAAACTACAGACAACGAAGTATAATAGATTTAGATTTGGTATTAGTGATGAATTTGGCAAAGGAAGACAAGTAGACTATGTCTTAGGAGAATGGACAAATGAAGAATCTGAAAAGCTTAAAGAACGCTATGAAAAATCTATAGAGCTCATAAAATCTTTTGGTACAGCTGGTATTAATAATACCATGAATACATTCAATGGAAAATAAAAAGAGAGGCTAATTAGCCTCTCTTTTCTTATCATAAAATAGCAATTAAGTTAATCGATTATAATTCGCTTAGTCACTTTGCTTGTTCCGTTTTCAATAGTAACTAGATACACTCCAGATTGAGCATTCTCTAAACTTATAGGTTGATTAAATGATGGTGATCCATCATATATATTATCAAAAATTCGCCTTCCTCTAATATCGAATACAGAAATTTTTACATCATCAGAATTAGAGTTTTTAATGACTACGTTAAATGCTCCTTTATTAGGATTAGGGTAAATCACAAAATCTGAAAGATTAATACTTTCAGTACTAACCGAAAGTGTTCCTTCAATACAAAGCTCTAATGTAAATATCAAAATTTGTCCACCATCTGCATATCCAAAATCATCGTCTACAGATAAAATCCAATCACCACCAGACATTTCGCCATAAAGTGTAGATAAATCCCCTTCAGGAATAAACGTTCCTGTAAAAGGAGAAGTTCCAGCAGTAATTAATGTTCCTGCCTCTTGGTCAAACATTGTATTAGTATAATCTTCTTCGCCATCGTTACCATTATCTTCAGAAAGGACAATGACTGTTCCAGATGGACTAATTAAAGAGATATCTAAATCATTATTCCAACCATGCTGAATACTTATTGTAACGTTAACATCTGTAATTGGAGCGTCATTGGGAACATTTAGAACTGAAGTATATGTATCTGTAGCATTTCCAGTCTCTAAAATATCAATGGGTAAGTCTGTGGCATCAAAAAACCCACAAGAGATTTCTGCTGTAGTAAAACTAAACACAGAAGATGCTGGAGCAGTATTACATAAATTAGATGCCGTAACTCTCCAATAATATAATGTGCTAATATTCAAATTACTTGCTATATAAGAGGTAGATTGAACTGTTCCGCTATCTACAATAGTTGTGAAATTTACATCTGAAGATACTTCAACTAAGTAATCTTGTGCATTGTCATTCCCTGTCCATACCAATTCAGGCCCAGCACTTTGATCTATAGCACCATCAACTGGTGAAGTAAGAACTACTGCATCAATTACATCATTATAAACATTCATTATTAAATCTATACTTTGTGTAATAGATCCTGAAATTCCCTGAAATTCAAAAGGATAGCTGCCAACAGCTAAACTTCCTGTACCATTTACAGTTATAGTTCCTACTGTACCATCTGTAGTTGTAGATGTTGGGTTTATAACTGCCGATGCTCCAGCAGGCAAGCCTGTCACAGAAAAATTAGTCAAGTTACTAAACCCTAAAAAGGTGTTGTATGTAAAATTATATACTGGGCTATTTGGCTCACATATATCTAATTCTGTAGTATCTACTATTATAATAAATTCAGATTCTTGAATGCTGAAATTTGAAGCGTTTACAGCATAAAATATATTGTCATTTCCTTCAACTATTACTCTTGCCATTGTTGTGTCTCCTCCTGTAACTGGCACAGTCACATCATGTGAACCATCATTTGGTACATTAGATGCCATTGTAAATGGAAACGTTTGACCACCATCTACAGATAATAAAATATTTACGGTTGGTGTATTTACATTACCTCCATCAGTTCCTGCAACATCCCAATTAATGGTTTGTGAAGATCCAGCGTCCCAACTTACATTTGTAGCTTGTGAAGTTACAGCAAAAGGACCACTAGCATTATCAACAGTAACAATCATTGTGTCAAAATCTGACTGAGGTGTTTGACCTACTCCTCCAGCTTCAGATCGATCTCTAACGGTTAAGGCAAAATTTAAAACTCGCCCAACAGTAGATACTGTTTCCCATGAACTATTATCGACAGTTTCAACTGGATTTGTTTCTGTAAGTTGGCCATTTAAAACGCGCTCAAAAATTGGCATATATCTATCTGGTGACGTACTTGGAGGTCTTGACCTCCATAGAGCTCCCGTCGTTTTAGTTGGTCCGAAATTATTGTTATTCGTGACACCATCATCAATTTGCTCCCAACAATAGGTTTGTACGTCAGAAGCATCTGCATCTGTTGCGTTACCTTTAAGAATAAAAGCCGTCCCATTTGGAATTGTAAAATCAATACCAGCATTTGCAACTGGAGGACTATTAGTAATTACTGTTGTAGTGGCACAATTATTTGGCGCTGATGAGACGTTGTTCAAAATTTGTGTGATACTATAGTAATGAAAATAAGGGTCAGAATGATCTTGAACGTCATTTGGACCTGTGATTCCCGCATATCCCATAATTGAAGTTCCACTTCCTGGTTCTGCATTTACACCAGTACCTTCACTGAAATTTGAATAAGTATGGTTCGCTCCCATTTGGTGACCCATTTCGTGTGGCACATAATCAATATCAAAGAAATCTGCCATATAAGGTCCACCATCATTATCTACAAATGAATGCGCTGAAAAAGCACTTCCTTTTCCGTTTTGACAAACACATCCTATACAACCAGCGTTTCCGTTATTACCAGCAAAATGCAATAAATGACCAATATCATAATCTGAATTGCCAACGGTTGCTGTTAAGTTAGTTTGTAAATCTCCATTTAAATCCCCTCCGTAAGGATCGGTTCCAGAATATACTAGATCTATCGCTAAATCATCAGCTGTGTTAACTAACACAAAGGTAATTGCCATATCAACTTCGAAAACCTCATTTATTCTATTTAATGTTGACACCATTTGAGCTAAGGCATCTTCTTGAGGTCCACCATTTCCGGCATTACCATCATCCCAAAAACCTGTATACTGTGATGTTGTAGAAATCGCTATTCTGAATGTTCTTAATAATTGATCATTAGCATCTCTTTGCATTGAAGGTGTTGCAGATCTTGATAGCACTTCTAAATCTTCAGTTAAACATTCAAATGTTTCAGAAGAATCAACTTTGGCATCTCTATTATAAATTAAATACTGACCATTAGATACTTTCGTTACTGGTTGGATATAAAACATGTCTTTCCCAGGTTCTGAAATCATTGCTTTTAAACCTAAAGGCGTAACACTAAATCTAATGCGTGTTCCAGAATTATCAGTTTTAGAACCTAGATATGTTTTGATGTTTGGAGATGCATTCGCTCCAAATTCTGAAGAAAAGATAGCAGTTTCAACTACGCGGTAATCTTCTAATTCGCCTTTGAAATTAGGAAATTGAACAACCGTATTTGACTGTCCGTTTGATTCTCTTCTGAGAGGCGCATTAAATAATTGTTGTTTTAGGTTCTCAATGTTTAATTGAAAAACCGTGTAATTCTTTGAATCCAAATGTTGTAGTGTTACATCATCTGTTCCATTTCTAAATTGGGAGATTTCCCAAGTTTCCTCTTGTGCAAGCATCGAAAATGTCGCAAAAAAGAAGATTATCATTCTTGTTAAGTGTGGAGAAATTTTCATGTAATTTTTAATTTTTTTTTTAAAGATAGTATAATTTTCAAAAAGCTAGGATATAAAAAAAGAGGCAACAAGTGCCTCTTTTTTTATAGAAAGGAATTAGTGTGTTATTCTACAATAATTCTTTTTGTAATTTCATTATTACCGTCATTAACAGTCACTAAATACATTCCTGCTTGAACGTTGTTTAAATTAACTGTTTCATTAAAGTCACCATTATTTGTATAAGCATTATTAAAGATTCTTCTACCTCTAATATCAAATACATTAACTTTAATATCGCTTCCTGAATTAGAATTCAACTTAATTGTGAATTCACCTTTATTTGGATTAGGGAATATTGCGAAACCATTTAATTCAAACTCAGATATACTTAATTGATCTTCTAAACAAAGTTCAATTTGAAAGTTACTTAAAGTACCTCCATCTACATCAAACTGATCTGTAACAGTTAATACCCAATCACCAGCAGACATCTCTCCATAAATTAGAGATAAATCTCCTTCAGGTATATATGATCCGGCAAAAATATTACCTGGAGGTGTAGCGCCAGCTATTGGAGTTGCAGCTTCTTGATCAAAAGTAGTACTTTGATATTCACCAGCTCCATTAGCTCCATTAACTGAAGTCAACTCCACTTCGGTTCCGTTTGGACTTGTTAAAGTTGCTACTATATCACGTATCCAATCATGTTGTATACTAAATGTTACATTAACATCTTCTATAGGCATATCTTCCGTTACAGTAATTGTAGACGTATACATAAGACCTGCTCCCGCAGCCAAAATTGCTATTGGAGTGTCAGTTGCTACGTAATCATCACAAACAATCTGTGTACAGTTATTACTTAACTCAACATCTTCTGTTTCAGTAACAGTGTTAGATGTACCAGTAACGGTAATCGTATAATCTCCTAAAGCAGTAACCCCTAAATTACCTACAGTCATAGTAAAATCTCCATCATCATTTAAAGTTGGTGGATTAAAAGTAATAGTAGCATTTGCAGGAAAACCACTAGCAGAGAATGTAGTCGTTTCGCTAAAGTCTGCTATAGTTGTATATGTAAGGTTAAAAACAGCTTGAGCATCTGTTGTTGGACAACTAGACACAGGACTATTATTAGCTGTTAATGTAAATCCAGGGTTTCCAGGACCACATACGCCTGGCTTAAATTGTGCCGCTAAAACACCTGAAATATAGGCATCAACATTATTCGTTTGACCTGGAGTAAACATATACATACACGCATCATTTACATAATCCATATAATTCATTGTTAATCTTCTTTCTGGTGCATTACATGCAAAAGGTGTAGGATTACTAGGGCAACCATAAGTACTATTTGCAACTTCAGGAGTATCGGCAATACCGTCACCACCAGCTCCACAAGTTCCACCACCATCAGAATTAAATGTGTGATTTAATCCATAAAAATGTCCTAATTCGTGAGTAACTGTTCTACCAAGGTTGTAAGGTGCTCCAGGTGATATACCTCCTGCACATCCATTTCCAACAGATCCAAATGCATTCGTATTTAAAACTACTGCCATTCCGTTTGCAACACTACCACCTAAAGGAGAATAACCTAATAAGCCACCAATTGGTTTTACTAGAAAATTCATGTATCCTTGAAAGTTAGCATCCATTTCAGGGAAACCTGAACCATTTGCAAAATTATAACCAATCGTAACTGCTGGTTGTCCTTCTATTAATTGAGGAACAGCCGCTGGGTGATTAGATGTAGCTAAACAAAATGTAATATTTGCAGAACCAGGGTTTAAGCCAGGAAAATACTGACCTGATTGACTATTCCAGACACTAAGATCAGCATTTGAAGCCGTATAATCTGCATTCAAAATATCAATTTGATTTTGTGCTAATGCTTCTAAACAAGCTCTATCTGCTGTGTTACCAGTAGTAAAATGCACCGCAACTGGAATTTGAATTGTAGCTCCTCCTCTTGCGTTAAAATCAGCACGTAATCGTTTAGCCACTTCGGCCTTGAATAATTTCTGATTTGCTTCGTGTTCTTTCGCTAAAACCGGATCTTTCATCATCTCTTCCATGTACTCGGTCATTCCACAAGTACGATCTTGAGAATAACTAGTTACAGCAAGTAAAAGCGCTAGAACTGTGAAAATTGATTTAAAAGTAAAGTTCTTCATGTGTCATTGATATTAGTTAAAAATTTTTCTTATCACTACGTTTTTTGTAAATAGTGACTTCAAATCTAATGAAATCATATGATTTTTTTATAATTTTTTTAACAAAAATTCAGGTTTTAACAGTAAATACATGGTTTTTCTTGATTTTCAATAATTAGGTCCGCAATACCTTTCCTTTCAGTTTATTGCATCTTTTTATTATAATTAAAATAGCGAATGCATAAACTAATATTTCATAGGCTTTAGGTTTATAGCTATTTTTACCAAAATAATTTTCAGCTTTGAAACTTTACGATAATCAAAAATCATATTCTAAGAATCCTTCTGTAATAACAATTGGAACATTTGATGGTGTTCACATTGGTCATCAAAAAATTATTGAGAGATTAGTTAAAGTAGGACAAAACAAAGCCCTAGAATCTGTAGTTTTGACTTTTTTCCCACACCCAAGGATGGTGCTTCAGAAAAATTCAAATATTAAACTTTTGAACACTATTGATGAACGGAAACAGTTACTCTCTAAGCTAAATTTAGAAACACTTGTCATTAAAACCTTTAATAAAGAATTTGCCAATCTTTCAGCAAGAGACTACGTGAAAACCATTTTAGTAGAAGAACTTAATGCCAAACATATTATTATTGGGTACGACCATCATTTTGGAAAGAATAGAAGTGCCAATATTGATGATTTGAAAAGCTTTGGAAAAGAATTCGGTTTTGAAGTTGAAGAAATTTCTGCCCAAGACATTAAAGATGTTGCAGTAAGTTCAACAAAAATAAGGAATGCTGTTTCCGATGGAGACCTTCAAATCGCAAAATCATACTTAGGTAATCCATATTTTATAACTGGTACAGTAATTAAAGGAAAGGGTCTCGGCAAACAAATTCAGTTCCCAACTGCAAACATTCATATTAAAGAAGATTATAAGCTCATTCCAAAAAATGGTGTTTATGTAGTATCATCAATAATTGATAACATTACGGTATTTGGAATGATGAATATTGGAACAAACCCAACGGTCAATGGTACTAAACAATCTATTGAAGTTCATTTTTTCAATTTAGATAAAGATCTTTATGATGACACTCTTGAAGTGACCGTTTTAAATCGCTTGAGAGACGAACATAAATTTGAATCTGTAGCATTACTCAAAGAACAGCTTAAGCTAGATCAGGACAACGCATTAAAATTCATTAATGATTTTGAATAAATTTTTGTTTAAACATATCGACAATAGCGCTCTAATTGTATTTAGAATGATTTTTGGTGCATTAATTAGTTTAGAAAGCTTTGGAGCTATTGCAACTGGTTGGATTACACGTACACTTGTTGAACCTAAATTTACATTTAGTTTTATTGGTTTCGAATGGCTTCAACCTTTACCAGGACCATGGATGTATGTCTATTATGCTGTGATGGGAGTCTTCGGGATTTTTGTAATGATAGGCTATAAGTATCGATTGAGTATACTCAGCTTTACCATTCTTTGGGCTGGAGTTTATTTTATGCAAAAATCATCTTACAACAATCATTATTATTTCTTAATGATTTTAAGTGCTGCTATGGTTGCAATGCCTGCTCACAAATTTGCTTCTGTTGACGCCAAACTAAATCCGGAAATAAAAAGTATCTCAATGCCTAATTGGTGTAGGTTGTATTTCTTCTTACAATTATTCATTTTATATACTTACGCTTCAATAGCGAAAATGTATCCTGATTGGATAAATCTTACTGTTCCCGAACTATTAATGCAAAGCAAGCAACACTACTATTTAGTAGGTGACTTACTTCAATATAAAGCTGTTCATTATTTTATAGCTTATGGTGGCATTTTATTTGACGGACTTATAATTCCGTTGTTATTATGGAAACCTACACGAAAGATCGCATTTTTTGCATCTGTATTTTTTCATCTCTTTAATTCAATCATTTTCCAGGTTGGGATATTTCCATATTTGTCATTATCATTTGCTGTTTTCTTTTTTGAGCCTAAATACATTATCAATTTATTTCTAAAGAAAAAACCACTATATGATGCAAATAAAACAATAACTCCAAAGTATGGGTCAGTTATTAAAACTGTATTTATTGTATATTTTATAGTGCAAATCGCACTTCCATTAAGACATCATTTTATAAAAGATGATGTACTCTGGACAGAAGAAGGCCATAGAATGTCTTGGCGAATGATGCTCCGAACAAAAAATAGCGCTACAACATTTACTGTTGTAGATAAAGCTACAAGTAAGTCGACAATTATAAATTTTGACGATTATCTTTCCAAAAAACAACGTAAACCTGTAAGCGCCAAACCAGATGTCATGTGGCAATTCGCCCAACATCTAAAAAAGGAATATGCTAAAAAAGGAATAGACATAGAAGTATATGTTAGAGCATTTGTGAGCGTTAATGGAAAACCAAGAAAACAGCTAATTGATCCTAAAGTTGACTTGGCTAACGCCAAATGGAATACTTTTAAACATCAAGAGTGGATTTTACCTTCAAAACAAGACGAGAATAACTGACAATTCATTAAATTAGCGGCTTAAATTTTTTATTCATGTTACAAGTTGCTTTTATTAGAGAAAACAAAGAGGACGTCATTAAAAGACTGGCAAAACGAAATATTGATGCCACTGAAATGATTGAAGAAGTGATTTCCTTAGATGAAAACCGAAGAGCCTTACAAACTCAATTGGATAACACTTTGGCTGAATCTAATAACATTTCTAAAGAAATAGGTAATCTATTTAAATCTGGAAAAGCGGCAGAAGCAAACGTTTTAAAAGAAAAAACCACTCAACTAAAAGAAGATTCTAAAACCTTAGGCGATCAACTTAACGCGAAAGCTGAAGAACTTACTACTTTACTTTATAAGATTCCTAATGTACCTCACGAGAGTGTTCCTAGTGGGAATTCTGAAGAAGACAATGAAGAAATTTTTACTGAAGGTGATATCCCAAAACTTCATGAAGGAGCGCTTCCTCATTGGGAATTAGCAAAAAAGTATGACATCATCGATTTTGAACTTGGTAATAAAATTACTGGAGCAGGTTTTCCTGTATACAAAGGGAAAGGTGCCAGATTACAACGTGCATTAATTGCTTATTTTTTAGATAAAAACATTAATGCTGGATATACAGAATACCAATTACCCCTTTTAGTAAATGAAGCATCTTGTTATGGTACAGGTCAATTACCAGACAAAGAAGGACAAATGTATCACGACTCTACTGATGATTTATATTTAATTCCAACAGCAGAAGTTCCCGGAACAAATGTGTTTAGAGATGTTTTATTAGCTGAAAGTGATTTACCAAAAAGTATTACAGGTTATACGCCTTGCTTTAGAAGAGAAGCAGGTAGTTATGGAGCTCATGTAAGAGGCTTAAATAGATTACACCAATTTGACAAGGTTGAAATCATTCGTGTGGAACATCCTGATAACTCATATAAAGCTTTTGATGGTATGGTTGATCATGTAAAAGATATTTTACGTGAATTAAAACTGCCTTACAGAGTTTTACGTTTGTGTGGTGGTGATACTGGTTTCCCTGCTGCAATGACTTATGATTTTGAAGTATTCTCTACTGCTCAAGATCGTTGGTTAGAAATTTCTAGTGTTTCTAATTTTGAATCTTATCAAGCGAATCGTTTACGTTTACGTTTTAAAAACAGTAACGGTAAAAACGAATTGGCGCATACTTTAAATGGAAGCTCTCTTGCCTTACCAAGAGTTTTAGCAGGAATTTTAGAGAACTATCAAACCGAAGATGGAATCCAAATTCCAGAGGTTTTAATTCCATACACAGGGTTCGATAAAATTTAGTTTTGTAAGAATATTCATATATCAAGTCGTTAAAATGCTAAAAAAAGACGTTGTTTAACGAATTTTTAGCAAATTCTTTTGATTTTTCGAAAATATTAAAGAAGTTAGTATTCCCAATTAAGAACTAACCTACTTATTATGAAAAATATTAAACGCATCGTACTCCTTGTAACTCTGATTGTTATGGCAAGTAAAGTATTACTGTAATAGTCATATTACATTTAGATAATCCCAAAAAATAGCCACAGCAGAATAATTGAATCATTTTTATATAGTGATTAATAGCACATTTATTTTGGTTGGTAATGCCTAAACTTGCGTTTAGGCATTTTTTTATAAAAACATTCACAATATGTACGCACAGCATAAGTTATATTTACATAAATTAGTGGCATGAAGCAGTTTTTACTTATCGTCTTTCTTTTTAGTGGTGCATTTGGCTTTTCGCAAGATGACCAACTGGCAGACAACTATTTTAAACGCGGTGAGTTTGAAAAAGCACTTATTTCCTACCAAAAATTATACGAGAAAAATAAAGGCAACTATAAATATGTCTACAAGCTAGTTGAAACACATCAGCAACTAGAACAATATGATGAAGCTCAAATTCTTTTATTACAACACATTGCTAAAAGTAATAACCCTTCGTTATTAGTCGAATTAGGTTACAATTATCAATTAAAAGGTAATACCGAAATTTCACAAACCTACTACACTGATGCCATAATTGCAATTGACGAAAATCCAGCTTTTACTTATAGTGTCGCTAAACGATTTCAAGATCACAGCCTTTTAGAAAAAGCTATTATCGTTTACAAAAAAGGAATGGTACTCAACGTAAAACAAAACTATAACGTGCAACTTGCTCGTATTTACGGTGAACTTGGAAATATTGAACAAATGTTCTCCAATTACATCGATTATATTGAATCAAAACCAACGTTTCTCAATAATGGTAAACGAGCGTTTAGTGATTTTATCTCAGAAAGTAGCGACAATGAAAACAATGTCTCTCTTAGAAAACTACTACTTAAAAAAATACAAGCGCAGCCAGACGAAATCTGGTATGACATGTTAAGCTGGCTCTATATACAAGAGAAAGCGTATAACAAAGCCTTTATACAAGAGAAAGCTTTATACAGAAGAAATCCTGAAAGTTTAACACGTATTACAGATTTAGCACTCACAGCCATCAATGAAAAAGATTACGACACAGCTAATTCTATTTTCAATTACATATTAGAGAATTCACAGGATATAGAAACCAAACTAGTAGCGCATCAATACCTTTTAGATATTGAAACCACTAATGCATCCAAAAAAGAATTCAAAGACATTCAAGATAAATACTTAGCTCTCTTCGAGCAATATGGAACTTACGAACAAACCATTGCGCTTCAAATTGCATATGGTGACTTTTTGGCGTTTAATTTTCATGACCCAAAAGTAGCAAGCACATTTTTGAAAAAAAGTCTAAAATTAGAATTGTCTTTATTTCAAGAAGCAACGGTTAAATTAAAGTTAGGGGACATCTTAGTGTTTCAAGAAAAATTTAATGAAGCCTTGATCTACTATTCTCAAATTCAGGCGAATTTAAAGAACAGTACCATTTCGCAACAAGCAAGATATAAGGTTGCGAAGACAAGTTATTATAAAGGTGATTTTGAATGGGCAGAGTCGCAACTTAAAATCTTAAAATCATCTACATCACAACTCATTGCCAACGATGCATTAGATTTAAAGCTTTTGATTTCAGACAATATTGAAGAAGACTCTTTGCATACATCTCTACGGTTATATTCCAAGGCTGACTTGTTTGCATTTCAGAATAAAAACGAAGAAGCCATTTCTCTATTAGGTAAAATACTAACAGAACACAAAGGCGAAACTATAGAAGATCAAGCATTATTTATGCAAGCTAAATTGTTTGAAGACACAAAACAATACGACAAAGCTGTTGCTAATTACGAATATATAATTGCCAATTACAGAGATGAAATTTTAGCTGATGACGCTCATTTTTATTTAGCGCAATTGTACCAAACACAACTTGGTGAGCCCGAAAAAGCAAAACCTCTCTACGAAACAATCATTTTTAACTACGAAGACAGTATTTACTTTATTGAGGCTAGAAGACGCTTTAGAATGTTACGTGGTGATGCGATAAATTGATCCGTTTTTATCAAAACTTCTTATGATAATAGCCGAAACCGACAGACTACTTCTTTCTAAAATCACAGTTGAGGATGCGCCTTTCTTATTAGAATTAATGAATACGCCAGGTTGGTTAAAATACAATGGAGATCGTAATGTAAAAACGCTTGAAAAAGCTATAAGTCATATCAAAAACAATCAACTAAAATGTTATGAAACACATGGCTTCGGTTATTATAAATTTCAAGTAAAAGCTGAAAATTTAAAAACCATTGGCACGAGCGGCTTACTAAAACGAGACCAATTAAAACATGTTGATATAGGCTTTTCAATTCTTCCAGATTACCATAGTAAGGGCTACGGTTATGAAGCGGCTTCAGAAATTATGAAACTCGCAAAAGACACATTTAATATCAAAAAGCTTTACGCAATAACGCTTCCAATAAACCAGCCATCCATTAATCTTTTGGAAAAATTAGGCTTATCTTACCAAAAAATAGTAAAACCCTTTGATGACGACAAAGATCTTCTGTTATTTGCAAAGAATTTATAAATAAATCACATGTACATATATAACGTGACTGTCAATGTTGAAGACAGTATTCATGACGAATGGCTACTTTGGATAAAAGAACATATTCCTCAAGTGCTATCTACAGGTAAATTTGATAAAGCAACCTTAACCAAAGTTTTGGTTGAAGAAGAAATGGGTGGACAAACCTATTCTGTTCAATATCGTTCTTATTCTAGAGAAGCTCTTGATGCGTATTATAAAGAAGATGCTGATAGACTTCGAGCTGAAGGCTTAAAGAAGTTTGCAGGCAAATTAATAGCCTTTAGAACAGAGCTTCAAATTATCGATGAATATTCAGTGAAATTCAATTAAATATTATGTCTGTAAGAGCAAAGAAACATTTAGGTCAGCACTTTTTAACCGACGAAACCATCGCTGAAAAAATAGCAGATAGTTTAAGTTTGAACGGCTATAAACATGTGTTAGAGATTGGCGCAGGAATGGGAGTTCTTACCAAATATTTACTGAAAAAAAACACCAAAATTCATGTCATAGAAATTGATAGCGAATCTGTAGATTATTTAAAAGCTAATTATCTCAATCTAGCAGATCGCATTTATGAAAAGGATTTTTTAAAGTATGATTTGACAGAGATTTTTAATGATGAGCCCTTTGCTATCATAGGTAATTTCCCATATAACATTTCTACACAAATTGTGTTTAAAACCTTAGAAATGCGCGAGCAAATCCCTGAATTTTCAGGCATGTTCCAAAAAGAAGTTGCAGCACGAATTTGCTCGAAAGAAGGCTCTAAAGTTTATGGTATTCTTTCTGTTTTAACGCAAGCGTATTACGATGCAGAATATTTATTTACAGTGCCTCCAACAGTTTTTAATCCACCACCAAGAATAGACTCAGGAGTTTTACGACTTACTCGAAAAGAAAACTTCACGTTACCTGTTGATGATAAACTGTTTTTTAGAGTCGTAAAAACCGCTTTTCAACAGCGTAGAAAAACATTGCGTAACAGTTTAAAAACATTCAATCTTTCAGATAATTTAAAAGCAAATGTTATATTTGACAAACGTCCTGAGCAACTCAGTGTCGATTCATTTATTGAATTAACACAACGCATTGAAAACGACGAAAACGAATAACAAATTCATCAAGCTTGTTAGAAGAAAAAGAAAATATCCAATTTGAACTTACCAATGATCTCATTGAGAAAGTAGAATTGCTTGTCTCTAATTCTGATGACCAGGAATTAAAAGCGCTTTTAAATGAATTTCACTTTGCTGATGTTGCCGAAATTTTAGATGAATTAGATCTAGATGATTCGGTTTACGTTATCAAATTGCTAGATTCTGAGATGACTGCTGATATTCTAACCGAACTTGATGAGGATACCAGAGAAAAAGTATTAGAAAATCTATCTGCAAAAGAAATTGCAGAAGAAGTTGAAGAGCTCGATACCGATGATGCTGCCGATATTATTGCCGAATTACCTGAAGAACGTCAGGCTGAAGTTATCTCAAGAATTGAAGATGATGAACATAGGGAAGAAATTACTGAACTATTAGCTTATGATGAAGATACCGCTGGAGGTCTTATGGCAAAAGAACTCGTTAAAGTTTATGAAACCTGGACAGTTGCTGGATGCTTACGTCGTATTAGAGGACAAGCTAAAGAGGTAACCAGAGTTCATTCTATATATGTTGTTGACACACAAGATAAACTTATTGGTCGTTTATCTCTTAAAGATTTAATCGTTGCAAAAAGCGAACAAAAAATTTCAGATATTTCTAAAGATACTGTTGATTGGGTTTATGTAAATGACGATGTTGAAGATGTTGCTAAAGTCATGGTTAAGTATGATTTAGAAGCTATTCCTGTTGTAAATGATAACCAAATATTATTGGGCAGAATTACGATTGATGATATTGTAGATGTTTTAAAAGAAGAAGCCGATAAAGATTACCAAATGGCTGCAGGTCTTACAGGTGATGTTGAAGCAGATGACAGTATTTTTGAACTTACCAGAGCAAGACTACCTTGGTTGTTTTTAGGACTTGTTGGAGGTATTGGTGCGTTTTTAATTATGGAAGGTTTCCAAGGTATTTTCGAAAAGTATGCGCTATTATTCTTTTTCACACCACTAATTGCTGCAATGGCAGGAAATGTAGGAGTTCAATCTAGTGCCATTATTGTTCAAGGTTTAGCCAACGATGATGTTAAAGGAAGTATCAATAGCCGACTCATTAAAGAAATGTTATTAGCTGCTTTAAACGGAACCATTTTAGCTGCATTCTTATTTCTGTTTGTTTGGGCAACAAAAGGTCATATCACAACAGCACTTGCTATTTCAGTGTCGTTAATTGTGGTGATTATTGTCGCTGGAATAATAGGAACGTTTGTGCCATTATTTCTTAATAAAAGAGGCATTGATCCAGCAATTGCTACAGGACCATTTATTACAACAAGTAATGATATCTTCGGAATTCTTATCTATTTCTGGATTGCCAAACTAATTCTTAATATTTAGGGCGTTACCTTTTAGGTCGTGCTTTCACTACTCGCTTTGTCTTTCAAGAAAGAAAAGAGCTCAAACAAATCGTTTAATCACTAACGCAAATCTTTGTAACTTTAAACACACAAAAGCCAATAAATTATGCATTCAATAAATATAAAAGATAAACATGCTTTGTTCACCAAACAATGGCATCCACATCGCATTGCAACTGTAGATAATATGCAAGTGATATTGGCTAAAATAAAAGGTGAATTTGTATGGCATAGTCATGATGATGAAGACGAGTTATTTCAAGTCATTAAAGGCACATTATATATGCAATTTAGAGACCGAACAGAAGTTGTTAAAGAGGGTGAACTTATTGTTGTACCAAAAGGTGTTGAGCATAATCCAACTACAAAAAATGATGAAGTAGTCCACTTACTTCTATTCGAAAAACTTGATACAGCACACACGGGAAATGTAGAGCACGAACGAACACAAACCGAATATCCTCAAATTTGAAAATTCTCCACTTAGATACCAATCATCCGTTATTAATAGAGCAACTTAGTGCTTTAGGATTCACCAATGATGAAGATTTTAGTTCTTCAAAAGAAGCCGTTGAAGAAATAATTGAACAATATGATGGCTTTATCATTCGTAGTCGATTCAAAATCGATAAACGCTTTCTAGATGCAGCTAAAAACTTAAAATTTATTGGTCGTGTAGGTGCTGGATTAGAAAATATCGATTGTGATTATGCAGAACAAAAAGGCATCAAACTTATTGCTGCACCAGAAGGCAATTGTAATGCTGTTGGTGAACACAGTTTAGCCATGTTGTTGTCTCTTTTTAATAAACTTAATAAAGCAGATCGTGAAGTTCGCAATGGCAAATGGTTACGTGAAGACAATCGTGGACTAGAACTCGACGGGAAAACCGTTGGTCTCATTGGGTACGGAAATATGGGCAAAGCTTTTGCTAAAAAACTTCAAGGTTTTGATGTAGAAGTCTTATGTTATGATATCAAAGCAACTGTTGGAGATCAAAATGCAAAGCAAGTCAGTTTAGAAGAACTCCAAGCCAAAGCAAACGTATTGAGTTTACACACTCCTGAATCACTACTAACTATAAATATGGTTAACTCAGAATTCATTAATGCATTCCAAAAACCATTTTGGTTAATTAATACAGCTCGTGGAAAAAGCGTAGTCACACAAGATTTAGTTTCGGCCTTAAAGTCAGGTAAAATTTTAGGTGCTGGATTAGACGTTCTAGAATATGAGAAATCATCGTTTGAAAACCTCTTTTCTTCAGAAATGCCTGATGCTTTTAAATATCTTATTTCAGCAGAAAACGTTTTACTTTCACCTCATGTCGCAGGATGGACTATAGAGAGCAAAGAAAAACTTGCACAAACTATAGTAGATAAAATTAAATCAGAATTTTGCTAAATTTAACGCATGAGAAAAACTATTATCGTTTTTGGATTGCTCATTTTAGGACTGTTATTATTGTTTCAGTTAAGTAAATATGCTGTTATTTCTGGCGATTTAGATTCAGAAGTTGTCATTGCAATAATCGCCATCGTTTTCTTTTTCGTTGGTGTGTACTTGAATAAAAAAAGTCTTCACAAACAAAAAGTCGCTTCCGAAGACATCAATCATAAAAAAATTAAAGATCTTGACATTAGTAAACGTGAATATGAAGTGCTTTTAGGTATTTCGGAAGGGCTTTCAAATAAAGAGATTGGCGAGAAACTTTTTGTTTCAGAAAGCACTATAAAAACGCATGTTTCGAATCTTCTTTCAAAACTTAATGCAAAACGTCGCACGCAAGCATTGCAAATAGCAAAAGACTTCAATATTATATAAAAAGCCTACTTTTAAACTAAAGTATGAGTGGTTTGGTACTTTAGTATGAACTGTTTCTAAAGGACTTCTCATAGTTTTGTGTTGTATTAATCTAAAACTAATCATTATGAAATTAGGTGCATTTTCGGTGAGTTTGAATGTAAAAGACATTCATGCTTCAAAATCATTTTATGAAACTATCGGCTTTTCAGTATTTGCTGGAGACATTGAACACAATTACTTAATCATGAAAAATGGTGATTCAATAATTGGTCTTTTCCAAGGTATGTTTGAAAAAAATATTTTAACCTTTAATCCTGGTTGGGATCAAAGTGCAAATACCTTAGAATCATATGATGACGTTAGAGCAATTCAAGAGCATCTAAAAACGAATGCTGTGAAACTAGAAAAAGAAACTGATGGCAGCGATTCTGGTCCTGCAAGCTTAGTATTTTGCGATCCTGATGGAAACACAATTCTTATTGACCAGCACATTTAATTAATCTACAACACACAACTTAAATTATCATATTATGAAACAAACAGTTCTAAAATACGGTCTTTACGGACTCCTAACCGGATTTATAATTTTTACGATTCATCTTGTTGTTGGAATCAACAACTTTGACAATTCAACCAACGAGATTCTTGGTTATGTCTCTATTTTTCTATCACTATCATTTATCTATTTTGGAGTTAAACACTATAGAGATCATATAAACAATGGTTTAGTCTCATTGGGTAAGGCTATTCTAATTGGTGTGCTAATTTCATTATTGGTTGGTTTAGGAATTGCAGTTGCAGATTTTATCTACACAAAATTTATAAACCCTTCTTTTTTTATTGAATACGAACAAGCATTGATTGATCAAGGGAGAGCAGATGAAATCTTTGAAATGACTAGCACAACTGCAGCATTATTTATGCTCACGCTTGTAACTATTATAGGATTTATTATATCTTTAATTTCAGCATTAATCCTTCAACGTAAATAAACTAAATCAATATGCAATCAGATTCAACTTCACCTGACGACTATATTAGTCAGCTCCCAGAAGATAGAAAAGCACCAATTACAAAATTAAACAACCTTATTAAAAAACATATGCCTAAAGGTTTAGAGGCTGGAATGGGTTATGGTATGTTAGCATACTATGTTCCAAAATCTATTTATCCAAATGGCTATCATTGTAAACCATTTCCACCGTTGCCCTTTATAAATTTGGCATCTCAAAAGAACTTTATTGCTCTATACCATTCTGGTATGTATGCAAAAAAAGAATTGTACGACTGGTTTGTTTCAGAATATCCAAAGCATTGCAAATACAAACTAGATATGGGGAAAAGTTGTGTTCGGTTTAAAAAAATCGATGATATTCCATATGATTTAATAGAACAGCTTTTAGGAAAAATGACTGTGGAAGAATGGATAGACATATATGAAACTGCACTAAATAAAAAATAAAATGAAAAATAGAGTTACAGGAATAGGAGGATTGTTTTTTAAAAGCAAAGACCCAAAAGCATCAAAAGATTGGTATAGAAAACATTTAGGTTTCAATACAGACGACTATGGTTGTACGTTTTGGTGGAAAGACAAACAAGGAAAAGATTGTTCTACACAATGGAGTACATTTCCAGAAGACACCAAATATTACGAGCCTTCAAAAAAGGATTTTATGTTTAATTATCGTGTTGAAAATCTTCATGAATTAATTAAGGTCTTAAAAGAAGAAGGAGTTACTGTAGTTGGAGAAATAGAAGAGTTCGAATATGGAAAATTTGGCTGGATCCTTGACAATGATGGTAATAAAATAGAATTATGGGAACCCATAGACAAAGCTTTTATGTAACAAATGATTACGTTTATAGACTAATATATTGAACAAATTTGTTAAATTTATAACCTAACCATTTAAAAATCATAAAACTATGTCTGACGATAACAAAAATTTAAGTGACGATCTTAACGATATGTTGGGAGATGCAAAAGAAGGCGCAAAAAAAGCAGCTGATAAAGTAAGTGAAAAAGCAAGTGAGCTTGCAGATGACGCAAAAGAATTTGCAGGAGAAGCTAAAGAAAAAGCTAGTGAGTTTGCTAGTGAGGCAAAAGAAACAGCTTCGGAATTTGCAGATAGCGCGAAAGAAGCATTTAATAGTGCTTCGGGTGACAATAAAAAAATATTAGCTGGTATCTTAGGTATCATTTTCGGTGGTTTAGGAGTTCATAAATTTATTTTAGGTTACAACAAAGAAGGTGGTATTCTATTAGGGATTTGGATACTTGGTGCTGTTTTATCTTGTGTAGGTATCGGGCTTCTTCTAATTTGGATTCCCGGAGTTATTGGATTAATTGAAGGTATTATTTACTTAACAAAATCAGATGAAGAATTTTATAACACATATCAAGCTGGTAAAAAACCTTGGTTCTAAATCGATAATTAAAACCAGAGAATTCACTTTTCTGGTTTTTTTATATTATTTCATATCGTAATATTGCAATATTACGATACAATGTGTATATTTGTATTCAATTACGAATAATCACAATTAATATGGGAGCTTCAAAACTTGACATTTATACAGATCAAATTAATGAAATTGCTGCTTTTGCAAAGGTGTTTGCTCATCCTGCTCGAGTAGCTATTTTACAATATATAAGCAAACAAGAAAACTGTATCTGTAATGATATTGTTGATGAAATTGGATTAGCACAAGCTACAATTTCACAGCATCTTAAAGTCATTAATGAGGCTGGTTTGCTCAAAGGAAACTTTGAAGGCAAAAGCGTTTGTTATTGTTTAAATACCATTCGTTTTAAAGAATTTCAAGATGCATTCAACTCCTATTTCAATACCACTCAAACAAATTGCTGCTCGATTTAAAAGGGAGTTAGTTATCTCAATCAGACGAAACTTAAAATTTATAAATTATGAAAACTCAAGAATTTTTTAATCTACTAGAAGAACATCAAGATAAAACACTACAATTTGAATATACAACAAATCAATTCGTAGCTGCCAATTATCATATTACTGAAGTGAAGCATATTGCCATCGAATCTGTAGACTGCGGAAGTCAATCAGACCAATGGAATGAAACCATTGTACAACTTTGGGAAAGTCCTGCTGAAATTTTAAAAACAAAACACATGTCCGTTTTAAAAGCTTTAGGTATTCTCAATAAAGTAGGCACAATGAAAGCATATGACCTTAAATCTGAAATTAAATTCGAATATAGTAATCGTACGTTCCATACTGCGCAATTATTTGTTAATGATTTCGTCATAGACAATGGCAACTTATTTATTAAGTTAGCATCTGAAAAAACAGACTGTAAAGCCAAGGAATTGTGTGGTGTTCCAGAAAAGGTTATAAACACCTTAGAGAAAACTAAAGAAAAGGTTGAAGCATGTTGCTCTTCAACTAGCAACTGTTGTTAATATAAATTATGAAAAACATATTAGTGCTGTGCACAGGAAACTCATGCAGAAGCCAGATGGCTCATGGCTATCTTAATCTATTTGCAAGCGAAAAAGCCAATATTTATAGTGCCGGAATTGAAACTCATGGATTAAACCCAGGAGCTATAGCCATCATGAAAGAAGATGAGATTGATATTACAACTCATACTTCAAATAATGTAGATGAGTATAAAGAGGTGAGCTTTGATTTTATCATAACAGTTTGTGATCATGCGAATGAAAACTGTCCTTATATTCCAAGTGAAAATGCTTTGAGATTGCATCATAACTTTTTTGATCCATCCAAAGTGAATGGCACAGATAGTGAAAAACATGAAGCCTTTTTAAAAGCCAGAAATGAAATAAAAGACTATTGTAAAGACTTTGTGAGTAGGTATTTGTCTTAAGGTAATTCGTAATCAAAAGGTAACGAATCGCCAACACGTTGATTACCCATATACCCAATAAAGTAAAAGGCATCAATCGGACTGTAATTCCCATAGGAATCAACAATAAACTCTACGTTGTAATAAGGTTCAGCATTAGATGTTGAACCTTTAACTTGTATCGTTCTTTTTAAAGTATCATTTGTAGTAATAGTAACTTCACTTGATTTTTGTTTAAAACCTAATGGTAATTCAATTTCGGATTGAAATTTTCGTTTATAAAGCACCGATAAAGGCGCTCTTAATTTTACATTAAAAGACTCATTATTGGCTACTTTGGATACAGAAATATATTTATTTGGATCTACTCGAAAACCTTTACTAAAAATAAAATACTTGTCTTTTTTTAACCTCTTGTTCGTTAATGCGCGCATAAAGTGTAATACAGAACCTTTATACACTTGCTCTCTATTCTTTTCTGCTTGTTTAGGCTTATCGTTTTCTAGTGGTTTATAAAACGATGTTCCTGCATATAACATAGACTTAATTTGATAATTGCCTCTCAATACATCTACATAAGAGTAATCAATTACAAAATCGATAATATCGAAATTAACTTGGTATTGAAGACTATTGTTTTGAACCATTACAGGCTCTGTTGCACTCACTGAAAGTTGTTTGCTGTCTTGATCAAATCTCAAAATAAGCACGTCTTCATTTAAGATTTTACAGGATTTTGCGAATTTTGAAAACCCTAAAAATTGTTCTCTAAACTGTTGTAGTTTTACGGCTTTGGGCATGCCATCATCAGTATAGATTACAACTTCATCTAAAGAATCAGCAGATTCATTTAATAATATTTTAAAAAACTGTTTTGAGTTATAAGTGTCAAGTAATACTTTTTCGTAGCCTAAAAATGAAATTACCAAAGCAGACGTCACACCTTCTTTCAGTTGAATTTCAAATTCCCCTTTATCATTTGTTGAAGTGCCAATAGTTGTGTTATCAAAATAAACTGAAGCACTTTCAATGGGTTGATTAGTGTATGCATCTAAAACGACTCCTCTTATGTTTTGAGCAACTAAATTATATGAGAATAAAATTAATGTCCCTAGAACAAACCCATTAAGCCTCATCATTTGTTCCGTTAGAAAATTTACGTTCCAACTCGGCTTGAAATTCTTCCATAACAGGTTTAACCGTGCTTTCAGGTAAGTCGGCAATTTTAATATACATCAATCCATCAACAGAGTTGTTAAATAACGGATCGACATTAAACGCTACTAAGCGTGCGTTTTGTTTGATGTATTTTTTAAGCAGAACAGGTAGACGCAATGCTCCTGGTTCGACCTCATCAATAATCTTATCAAACTTGTTCAAATCAGCTTCAGTTTCATCAAATACAAAGTCTTTATCTGCATCTTTAAGTACAACCTTGAATTCCTTTTTAGGATGTACATATTGTGCTACATATGGATCGTAGTAGTGTGACTTCATAAATTCAATCATCAACGATTTTGAGAAGTTAGAAAACTGATTACTAATACTCACACCACCAATAAGATATTTATGTTCTGGATAACGTAATGTTGTATGCACAATCCCTTTCCACAGTAAAAATAAAGGCATTGGTTTTTGTTGATATTCTTTGATGATAAATGCGCGACCCATTTCGATTGACTCACTCATCATTTTATAGAGTTCTGGCTCAAAACGGAACAAATCCTGAAGATAGAATCCGTCAATACCATACTTTGCGAAAATTTGAGAACCCAATCCCATTCTATAAGCTCCAGCTAATCGATTGGCATCAGTATCCCATAAAAACATATGATGGTAGTAAGTGTCAAAATCATCTAAATCAATAGCTTCATTTGTACCTTCTCCAATAGCTCTAAAAGTAATTTCACGCAAACGACCAATTTCTCGTAGTATGTTTGGAATCTGTTTAGCACTGCCTAAAAACACTTCGTAATTTTTACTTTGTAATAGCCTGCAATCTCCTTTTCGAAGTGCTTCAACTTCAGAAATCATTACATCTTGACTTACAGATCCAACAATTCGTTTTGGTGATTTAGGTGGTGTTTTTAATGTATTAGACAGATTATCTAATATTTTTGATTTGTCTTCAAAAGCATTTGATAATATATATGTTTTACGTCTTACAAATTCTGAAAAACTAGCAAGTGTTGTATGTTCTTTTTGATCATTTACAGAAATTGGCCTTCCAATTCTCACCTTAATAATTCGATGCTTTTGAGTAAGAAGTTCTGATGGTAATTTAGCCGTTCTAAACGTATCACTAATTTTTGAAAGCTTATAAAACAATTTACTATTCTTTGCATGAAAGTAAATTGGTACCACTGGTACTTCTGCCTTTTTTATAAGTTTCATTGCAGCTTCTTCCCAAGGTTTGTCCACCACAAGTTTGCCGTCTCTATATGTAGACACTTCTCCAGCAGGAAAAATTCCTAAAGGATGACCTTCTCTTAAATGTAAAATTGCATTTTTGAAACCAGCAATACTAGATTGCACATCCTTTCGATCTTCAAAAGGGTTTACAGGCATAATATAAGGCTTTAGCGGTTCAATTCCTGTCTCTTATACACATCTCCGAGCCC
>OJDV01000185.1_pt1 | contig 25143 bp, 20 predicted proteins | sample 1592911 | NCBI WGS metagenome assembly OJDV01 (sample SAMN05416860, study PRJEB24817) | seawater metagenome | isolation source: Sea water | place: Canada:Atlantic | collected 2013-11 | reverse complement strand
ACGAGATTTCTGCCTGTCTCGTGGGCTCGGAGATGTGTATAAGAGACAGGGTCCATTCGTTCATTAATATTTGTTGAGTAAACTCTGGTATTGTATTAAATTCAGATAGTTTTTCAGAAAGGAGTTTCTCTGTATCTAGCTTGGCACGGGCTATTTTTTGCTGCCCTATTTGCTTTTCTTTTTCGCGTTTTTGTAATATGGCTGAGCGCTTCCTTAACTTAACCAATGACTTTTCTAAGTCAGCCTGAAACCCTATAAACGCTTTATTATCATATTTGTCTTGAGCGGTGATAGCATCAATAATTTTTACAAGCTTTTTAATGTAGGCATTGCCTTTGTCCTCAACCTCAAGCCAGTCTATGGATATGTGACAGGCAGCCTCTAAAAACACCCGAGACTGATGGTTTTCAAAAGCAAATAAATTAGGTGCTTGTAGAGCAATCTTTAAAAAGGGCTCATATAGGTTTTGTAATTGTTGTTTTGCAGAATCAGGGATGAGCCGATGGTCCTGTATTTTTTGGAAGAGGCCCTTAACCAAGTTTTTGGTTTCATTAAGCTTATCAACACCATCTTTTTGGTTGTTATTATGTGTTGGCGCTTCTGTCATGGGGTTTGTAATAATTATATTTCATTTAGTATAGAGTATCATTGAGTTGATAATCTAACAATGCAAATGTTTAAATATTTAGTCAAAGACATCAAATAAATTCGATAAGTATTATTTAATAAACAACTCTTGTGCCGGTTCTCTTAAATTGTATCTTGAGGCCATTGAATAACCATATGCGCCACAATTAGCAATAAGAAACACATCTCCCGTTGTTGAATGAGGTACTTTTCTATCGATTCCAAGAATGTCTCCAGTTTCGCACATTGGACCGACAATTGTCGCAGAGAAATCCAGGTCTTCATCCAATCGAGAGAGGTTAACAATATTGTGCCATGCCCCATATAAAGAAGGGCGAATAAGAGAGTTCATACCAGTTTCCAACCCGATATATCCCTTGTTGCCTTTGGTTTTTGTTTGCGTCACTTTAGCCAATAACACACCAGCATTAGCGACTAAGAATCGCCCAGGCTCCATCCAAAAACTCAAGTGTGGAAATTGAGATTTATAAGACAGTATTATTTTATCCAGTTCTTGTAAGTTTAAACCCTGCTCGAAAGGGTTTTCGGTGATGCCCATGCCACCACCAATGTTAATAATGGTGGCTTGATCAAATATTTTAAGCTGCGCAGTCAAATACCCAATGATGCGTTGCCAATTCTGGTGCTCTAAAATGCCACTACCAGCATGGGCATGTAGGCCAATGACAGTGGTGTTGTTTTGATGACAAAATTGCTGGACTTGTTTTAGTTCAGATTCATGGATTCCAAATTTTGAGTGTTCCCCGGCTGTCCTTACATAACGGTGGTGGCCGCTGCCATGGCCGGGATCGAGGCGTAAAATAACACTGTGATTGGCAAATACTTCAGGATAATCCAATAAAATAGATTTGTTGTCGATGGTCACATAAAAGCCTTGTTCTAGCGCATTTTTATATTCTTCAATGGCGGCAAAGTTTGGGGTAAATAAGATGTCCTGTTTTTTGATGCCAGTAATCGAATCCTTAACCCGTTTAATTTCACCTGGAGAAACCGTTTCTAACCCTATTCCATTAGCGTGAATGGTTTTTATCACATCGACATTTGAATTTGACTTCATCGCAAAGAAAATTTTATCTATGCCTTTTAACGATTGTAAAAGCTGTATTTGTTGAACAATTGTCTTTTCATCATAGACATAACAAGGCGATGATTCTTGAGCCAACTCGATCAGTTTCTCATTTTGGTTTTGCCACCAAGTTGGTGGAATTTTTGTTTGTTGCGTTTGTTTGTTAATTAGCTGTTCCCAAGTATCTCCAAAACCATATTGGTTGGCATTTTCAGCGATCAGACCATCGTGTAAGGCGATTAACAACTTATCGGCTTGGTCTTCATCAACCACAATACTGGTATTTAAATCATTGGATGATTGAGATGTGAGATAGATGCGCTGTTCTGCAAAATTTGAAATAATTGGTGCAATATTGCCCAATAAGGCTCGCATTCTATAGCCCACCAAGGTCACGGCAGAACAGTTTTTATAAATGGTAACGTCACAGAATATTAATAAATGTTGTTTTAGGTTTTCTAATGTTTCACTGTCAATGATATTGTCAGCCGTATCAAGAGATACGGTGACATTGGTTTGAGCGGTTACGACTATATCAATAGAAAGGCCAAGTTTTTCAAACACTGAAAATATTTTACCCATGAAGCCAGCTTGGTGCCACATGTTCATTGAGTCCATTGAAACCAGACTGATATTATGTCTGACATTGATGGCCCGAACCCTTGGTGAATTTGATTCGTAACCTTTTTTTAGAATGGTTCCTGGAGCTTGTGTGTCTTGAGAGTTATAAATATGAATCGGTATGTTGTTTTGTTCAGCAGGCAAGATACAACGTGGGTGTAGAACTTTGCCGCCACTGGCAGCAATTTCACGGGCTTCTTCATATCCAATTTTTTCAATCAATCGTGCGGTAGGAATCACATGTGGGTTGGCACTAAAAATTCCATGTACATCTGTCCAAATTTCAACCCTTTGAGCGGCCAAAGCCACGGCCAAATAACTGGCAGAGGTATCCGAACCGCCACGGCCTAGCACCACTGTTTGCCCTTCATCATTGGCGGCAATAAAACCAGGCATTATGATACAGTCATTGCTCATAGAAATAGATTTGATACTGCATTTTGCCGATAGTATTTTGGTGGCTTCTGCCCGGTTGTCATCATGACGGCTGATAAAGATGTCTTTTGGGTTTTGTGAAATGATGTCGATGTGATTGGACAAAAAAGCCAAACCAACAGCATGTGTCATCAGCTCTCCAAAACTTAGGATATCGGCAATCTCATAGGCGTTTAGTTGCTTTTTATCTGAATATGCAATCAGTTTGTTGATGTAACATTCATTACTAACAGGGACATTTAAATCATCCGCTAGTGATTTTATGGAGTCAGAAATTTTATTTATAATCGATTTATCTTGATTGGCGGTAAATTTTTCTAATAAATTGGTGAGTCCAGATTTTGCAGAGTGAACAATTGCAACCTTGTGGCCTTGTTTCAAGCGCAGTTTTACAAGTGTAAGGATTTTTTGCCAGCGTTGCAAATTCGAAACACTGGTTCCGCCAAACTTTAAAATGACTGTTGATTGTGAGCGATTCATACGGTTATTTTATTTAATGATAATATTAAGTTTTGAATGTATAATCAGTACACAATAATTGCAAACATTTTAAACTTTATGAACAGACAAATAGCAGAAAAGACCAAACTTAACTGGCAACAGGTCAGGTGGCAATGTGATCTTTCACAACTCTCATTCGAAACCACCAATGACATTGGTATGAATAGTGTGATTGTCGGACAGGATCAAGCTTTTGAGGCATTGGAATATGCCATAGAATCTCGGGCTTTTGGACAAAATGCTTTTGTCAGAGGTTTATTAGGCAGTGGCCGAATGGACATGATGGAATCCATCTTAAAAAAAGCCAACCCACAAATGCAGTTAAAACAGGACCGCTGTTACGTAGCAAATTTCCTACAACCTGATAGACCACGCTTGTTATCATTAGGTGCAGGTGAGGCCAAGTTCTTTAAACGTTGGATGAAAAAGTTTTCAGACTTTGTTCAAAAAGACTTAAACAACAGAATAGATTCGGACGATGTAAAAGCCCAGAAGGCCGAATTAGAAGCCCAAGCAAAAAAACAGATCCAAGCATTGTCTATACCTTTTGAAAAAGAATTGGCGGAAAACAATTTAGTTTTGGTTAATATCAAAACAGAATCGGGCACACAAACGATTATTTCGCCACTGCATGAAGACAAACCGGTGAACCCACAGCAGTGGCAAGAGTTAGTTGCCGCTGGAACAATTACCCCAGAACAACAAAAACAAACAGAAGAAAATATCATTAGCAACAATGTTAAATTGCAGGAAATGGCAAAAAGCATTAACAACATTAAATACAATAACTCCGAAAAAACCCAAGAAGTTATTGAAAACAAAACACGCCAATTGTTGCATGCTGAAACGGCCGAAATAGCCAAGCGTTTTCATACCAGTGCTGTTGGAGAGTATTTAAACGATGCCTGTGAAGATGTGATTGAACAATTTTTTTATTCAGCCAAAGAACAATTTTTCCCCCATGTTCGATACAGTGTTAATATTTTAGTTTCACATAAAAAGAACAAAGATTGCCCAATAATAATTGAACGCTCACCTGGATTGAGTAAATTACTCGGAACCATTGAATCAAAGTGGGGTGAAAAAGGACCAGAACTGTCTGATCACATGAGCATTACCGCAGGCACCTTGTTACGCGCTGATGGAGGATTTTTAATTCTGGATGCCAGAGACTTGATGTCTGAACAAGGTGCTTGGAAAATATTGATTAGAACCTTAAAAAACGAATTGTTAGAAATTGTTCCCTCAGAAATGGCCTGGCCTTTTTCTCAACCCACACTGAAACCCGAACCGATAAAAGTTAATGTTAGGGTGATTCTACTCGGCGACTCACAAATTTATTATACTTTAGACAACCATGACCCTGACTTTCCTAACTTGTTTAAGGTAATGGCAGATTTTGATAACGAGATTAACAGAGATAAATCGGGTTTTGAAAATTATGCTTCTGTCATTTCACGTTTATCCAATAATGAAGGACTGCTGCCTTTTGATAAAACAGCAGTGGCGGCATTGATAGAACATGGGGCAAGAATTTGCGCCAGAAAAGATAAGTTAACCACCAATTTTCCACGGGTTGCCGATCTCGCTCGAGAAGGCAATTATTTGGCATTAAAAGACGACACTAAATTTGTCATGGGCGAGCATGTAAAACATGCCATAAGAAGAACCAAACAGCGCGGCGGCTTGCCATCGAAAAAATTTCAACAAATGCTCAGTAATGGCACAATCAACTTATTTACATCTGGCCAACAAATTGGTCAAATTAATGGCCTGGCTGTCATTCATGCCGGCCCAGTTGTTTATGGTTTTCCATCGCGCATAACCAGCACAGTGGCACCAGGTCGTGCTGGTGTGATAAATATTGAAGGGCAGGCAGATATGTCGGGTTCTATTCACACCAAAGGGTTCCAAATATTAGGTGGGTTATTGAGGCATTTATTGCCAGCAAATCATCCACTCACTTTTAGTGCATCAATAGCATTTGAACAAAGTTATGGTGGCATCGATGGTGATTCAGCATCTGGAGCAGAGTTTTGTTGTTTAATCTCTGCCATAACTAACATTCCTATTTCTCAAGAATATGCCATGACCGGAGCCATTGATCAACACGGAAGGCTGCAAGCCATTGGAGGTGTGAATGAAAAGATAGAAGGGTTTTTTGACACCTGCAAAGCCCAAGGGTTTACTGGTTCACAAGGCGTCATTATTCCACAATCAAATGCGGGTGATTTAATGTTAAGAGAAGATGTACAACAAGCGATTAAAGAAGATAAGTTTTCTGTTTATGCCGTTGAATGCGTCACCCAAGCATTAGAAATTTTATGTGGCCAACCAGCAGGTGCTTTAAAAGATGGTGAGTATGCAGAAGACACTATTCTGTACAAAGCCATACAAAAATCACACCTATTTTGGAAAAACACCAACAATAACTAAATATTAAATATGACTTCAAAAGTAAAATACCAAGGCAACCTGAGAACTGCAGCAGTGCACTTGCAATCAAACAGCAATATCATTACTGATGCACCAACGGATAATCATGGAAAGGGCGAAGCTTTTTCTCCAACCGATTTGGTGGCAACGGGCTTGGCTTGTTGTTTGATGACAATCATGGGAATAAAAGCAGAGTCGATGGATATTGACTTAACCGGAACCCATGCCAGCGTAAAAAAACACATGAGTGCGAGCCCAAGACGAATCAGTGAAGTAGAAGTGGTTGTGTATATGAACCAAGACCATGATGATAAAACCCGTAAGCTATTAGAATATGCGGCACTAACCTGTCCTGTTGGCCAAAGTTTACACCCCGAAACCAAACAAAATATTAAGTTTGTTTACCCATCTGCTTAATTTGACTCAGATTCAGTTGTTGAATCATTGGACTCATTGATTTCCTCTTTTGGGTAATTTGCTTGAACAGAATCAATGGATTCATGGGTGATGGGCGTGGCCAATGATAGCCCAAACTCAGATTGTAGATTAAAAGCACAACGGTTAATACAAAACCGTGCTGGCTTCATTTGATAAATATTCTCCAGGTGGTAATGTAAACGCCATACTATTGCATGATCACCTGCTTCAATGAGAGATATTTTTGGTTTTTTATCAAAATTTAAAGCATTACTTTTTTCACAAGCAACTTCCCAGACTTTTTCTAAGAATTTTTCTACAACATGAGCAGGAGTTGAATAGCCAATTTTATACTCTATGTATTCATTCCACCCTGTTTGTCCGGTACGGTTGAGGATTTCTATTTTAGTGGTACGCAGTTTTGAGTTGGGCACAACTATTTTGTGTTTTTGAACAAGGTCTCTAAAAGTGGTTTGAGTTAACGAAATCTTGCGAACAACTCCTAAAACACCATGTTCTGGAATACGACAGATTACACCCGGTTCCAAGTCATGGTTATATAACAATATTAGACCATGGACACTGTCTACTGCCCAAGCATCTTTGGTGGCAAATAATATGACCAACAACCCGCCCAAAACACCAGTTGCTTGCAACCAATTGGTCACATTCCAAATATTTACTAACAACAGAATTGATGCAATTAATGTGATAGCAATAATAATGATGTGCATCATTTCGGATTTATAGGTTCGCGAACTAACTTCTTCACCATCTATGCTCTTATCTTTACCATAGTGCTGTAAAGCCCAAGCATGAGAGAACTGAATGAATAGATAGGAAATGAGTAGGACCAAACCTGTTTGAGACAACTGTAACAACCATTTGTTACTATTTTCTGCATAACCGTTAATCAAAGCATCGATAACGTAGATCATTAACAGCAAAAAATTTAAAAAACGCAACCATCGAATCCGTCTCTTGTTTCTTTCAACATCATCTGTGGGTTTGACAATGTAACGAAAAATCACACCTGATAAGACAAAGAACAACACGTTTAAAACAATGGCAACTTGCCCGAAGGTTGACAGGTGGTTTATGTAGTTGACAATAAATTCTTGCATCATTTGTCCTTGGTTTGGATAAAATACTGTTTGTTTATATCACTATAATACAATTGCTCGCTGCTATCAATGGCTTTTATAAACGATGTAATGGCTTCTGGCTTGTGGCTGTTTTTCCAAAAGGTTAATCCCCAGTTTTTACCCACATGATTTTGACTGACATATCCTGAATACAGTTTATCGTTGGATGAAGTGATTTTTAAAGGTTGTTGCCACAAGTGTAAAGCAACCAGCTCTTCTTCAACCTTTTTAGTGAAAATCACAGTTTCAATTTTGCCTTTGTTAGTGGTAGGAATGAATGGAATATTGGGATCTTTTTCATCAGCGCTTAAGGCAGCCCAAACATCTTTCCAGGCTTGCGGCTTTAACTCAGACCAACCTTGTGATTGCAGGTACATAGACATAACTTGTATGTTTCCACGGTACTGTATTTGAAAAGGTTGTTTTGGTAAATTTAACCAATTATTGCGTTCTTGAACGGTTGCAGACAACCATTGTTGCTGGGTTATCTCTGTTATAGTCGGTGTTTGTTTTTGTTTTAATTGATTGGAGAAAAACACCAACACCACAATCATGACTATGCCTTGGAAACTAAAAAATATCCCAGAAACAGGCCAGCCCAAAAATTGCTGTCTGTTTCGCATACGATAAGCAATGGCTACAACTGTTGCCCAAAATACAGCACTGAAAATTGAAATCATAACGACACCCAGACTCATTTGGAAAAAAAACAATTCTGCAAAACAAGCCATGGCTATTAATAATGTGGCCAATGTATATGGCCAACTGCGCATTTTATGCGGCAGAGCTCCTGAGACTAAAGCGGCCCAAAACCCAATCACAGTTATAAACCAAGTTAAATGTTGGAATCCAAACCAGTCCCGACTGTCATCAGCTGAAAAGTAGTTAATCAATAATGCCAACACATAACCGGTGACAACAATAAACCCCCAGTGACCTGCAGCAACTCTTCGTTTTCGGCGCATCAGCCACAAAAACACCAATACCGAGGGCACTATAATGGTTAAATCATGGGTCAATGCCATGATAAATAAGATGACTGGCTCGGTCCAATCTGTATGAAAAGCCAACATGAAATGACTAACTTGTATGGACCATTGACTTACGGTTTGACTGTAAGCAATAAAAATTGATGAAGCAATGGTTAAGGCCAATATAAAAACAGCCATCAAAGCCAATGAACCTTTTTCGGGTTTTTTTGGATCAACCAACCCCGATGTCACACGACCTAAATGCGGGTGTCTTTGCGACCAGACCAACACTTTGGCTAAAATCCTGTGAGTTCTCGGCAATAAAAACCCATAAATTAATTGAATTAACCAATAGATTAATGCCAGCGTCACCACAAAAACAACAACCAACAATGCCAGTTTCCCTGCCACTTTAGACATGGCTCCCATGGCATTACCAAATAACATTCCAGGTAATAGATAAAAGGGTGCCCATAAAACAGCAGCAACAGAACTGATAATAATGTACTTCCGTATCGGCATGGCCATCATGCCAGCGATAGCAGGAATAATCGGTCGAACTAAGCCAACAAATCGGCCAATGAAAACGCTTAATGTTCCCCATTTAGTGAAAAAGGACTGTCCAGAATCGACCAACTTAGGAAACTTGTAGATTGGCCACATCTTCAACAAACCTTTTTTGTAATGATGACCGATCCAAAAACTGATCCCATCACCTACAAATGCGCCCAAGGATGCTGTAACCCAAGCCAATTTAAAATCGACAACACCCAACCCAATTAAGGTGCCCAGTCCAACCAATAATGCAGCGCCAGGCAACAATATTCCCACCAATAACAGGGATTCTCCCAAGGCAACAAGAAAGATCATCCAACCAGTTGCTTGAGGATGTAATTGTACCCAATCTAAAACGGCCTGAAGCCAAGTTGATTCCATCAAATTACTCTTAAGTTAGCTCCGAAAAGGCCATGGTTGCAGCTTTCAATGTTTTACTTAAAGTGACTTCATCGTGAGTGGATGAAATAAAACCCGCCTCATAGGCAGATGGCGCCAAGTAAACCCCATTGTTTAACATGCTATGAAAAAACTTCTTAAATCGTTCTTCGTTACAAGAACTCAAGTCATCAAAATTATTAATCTGCTGCTGACTTGTAAAAAACATGCCAAACATGCCACCGACACTAACCGTGTGAAATGGAATGTTGTAATTGTTAGCAATTTCATTAAAGCCTTTCATTAGTTTTTTGGTTTTATTGCCCAATTCGTGATAAAAACCATCTTTTGAAATGATATCAAGCATAACTGATCCGGCGGTCATTGCCACAGGGTTGCCTGATAATGTTCCTGCCTGATAGACTGGGCCCAGTGGTGCGATATGAGACATAATCTCTTTTCTTCCACCAAAAGCGCCAACTGGCAAACCACCACCAATGACTTTACCAAACGTAGTTAGATCCGCAGAAACCCCATAGAGTTCTTGTGCGCCACCTAAAGCGACACGAAAACCTGTCATGACTTCATCAAATATTAATACCGTTCCGTATTTATCACACAAATCCCTCATACCTTGTAGGTATCCATCTACAGGTAAGATCATATTCATGTTGCCAGCAATCGGCTCAACAATAATGGCTGCCACATCATCACCATGGGCCTTCATTATTTCTTCCAAAGCGTTTAAGTCATTGAACGGAGCCGTTAATGTTAAGTCAGCAACAGCCGAAGGAACACCTGGAGAACCAGGAATGCCAAGTGTTAAAACACCGCTTCCAGCTTTGACTAAAAAGGAATCAGCATGTCCATGGTAACAGCCTTCAAATTTAATAATTTTATTGCGGTTGGTAAATCCTCGGGCTAAACGAATCGCACTCATTGTTGCCTCTGTGCCCGAATTGACCATGCGAACCATGTCTAAAGATGGAATTAATGAACACATTTTGTCTGCAACGGTCACTTCTTGTTCGGTGGGTGTGCCAAAACTCATGCCATTATCGACTGCTTTGTGTACTGCCTTTAAGACTTTTTTATTCGAATGCCCTGCAATCATTGGTCCCCATGAACCGATATAGTCGATGTATTCATTGTCGTCCACATCATAGATATATGGCCCTTTGGCTTTTTTGATAAATATGGGCTCACCGCCAACACCTTTAAAGGCCCTAACTGGAGAGTTTACCCCACCGGGAATAAATTTTTGTGCTTTATCAAAAAGATCATGGTTGTTCATAAGTTGTATCATATTTAAAAAAAACACCATTATAAATGGTATTTAAAGGATTGTGAAAATTTATTATTCACTAAGTTGATCTGCCGATTAAATTTTTATTTGGAAAAACACATAAAGGAGTTTCAATATTGTTGCAGGCTTAGCTGTGGCATCAATTTTGACGTTGTTTATGGTTCCAACTTTGTACAGATTGTTTATGAGACACCATTGATTGATTAAATAAGACATTCTTTTTGATATATGAAGACGGATTACTTATAATTCAGGACTTTTTTAAACTACTGAATTTATGAACCATTCTGAAATAATCGCCCAAGCCATTAATGCAGTACCAAAACAAGTCGATGCGGCTATTGGCTTATTAAATGATGGTGACACGGTGCCTTTTATTGCGCGTTATCGCAAAGAAGTCACAGGTGGATTAGATGACAGTCAGTTACGTTTACTTGATGAAAAGTTAACCTATTTGCGTGAACTGGATGACAGACGAGAAACAGTCATCGGTGTAATCAAGGAACAAGGCAAATTAACCGACGCATTAAAACATGCCATCATGGCAGCTGACACAAAGACGCGTTTAGAAGATTTGTATCTCCCGTTTAAAAAGAAACGCCAAACCAAAGCCCAAATTGCACGAAAAAATGGACTAGAACCATTGCTGCAAGATTTAATTAAACAACCCACAGCAGATTGTAATGAGCTGGCCGAAAAGTTTATTAATGCTGAGGTGAAAACTGCCGATGAGGCATTAGATGGTGCGCGACAAATTGCTTTGGAGGACATAGCCGAAGATGCAGATTTGATTCAACAATTGCGTGATTGGCTTTGGGACAACGCCTTTATTCATTCAAGCTTGGTTAAAAGCAAAGAAAACGAAGCCCATAAATTCAAAGATTATTTTGAATTTTCCGAGAAAATAAACAAAATCCCATCTCACCGCATGTTGGCACTATTGCGCGGTCGTAATGAAGGGTTTTTGAGTTTAAAAATCGATGTCAATGTAACTGATGGAGAGCAGCATCCGGGCGTATCGAAAGTTATACACCGCCTTAATTGGGCAGTAAATGAATCCCAGTGGTTAATGCGAACAGTACAGTTGGCATGGGCTGCAAAGCTGCATGTAAGATTATCATTACAGTTGACAAACCAAGCACGTGAAGGCGCAGATGGTGAAGCCATCAAAGTTTTTAGTCGCAACATGAAGGACATATTATTGGCCGCACCTGCTGGTGGTAAAGCCACATTGGGACTAGATCCTGGGTTTAGAACAGGGGTAAAAGTGGTTGTTGTTGATAAAACAGGCAAACTCACTGATACCGCTGTGATCTATCCTCATGCACCGCAAAAGCAATGGCAAAAATCAAAACACGAATTGGCTGCTTTGTGTATGAAACATAAAATTGAACTTATCAGCATTGGTAACGGGACGGCTTCGCGTGAAACAGATCAACTGGCAGCAGAGTTGTTAAGTGAATTCAAAGACATTAAGGCCCAAAAAATCATGGTTTCAGAAGCCGGTGCATCCATTTATTCGGCATCAGAATCTGCCGCCAAAGAATTTCCTGATTTAGATGTCACCTATAGAGGCTCTGTTTCCATCGCTCGCAGGTTGCAAGACCCGTTGGCAGAGTTGGTTAAAATTGACCCTAAAGCGATAGGAGTTGGGCAATACCAACACGATGTTAACCAAGTTCAATTAAACAAAGCCTTATCAGACATGGTTGAGGATTGTGTTAATTCGGTAGGCGTTGATGTCAATACTGCCTCACCGGCTTTATTGAAATATGTGGCAGGGATATCTGAATCTGTTGCTCAAGAAATCATGAATTATCGTGACGAAAATGGCCGGTTTAATAACCGCAAACAATTATTGAAAGTCAGTCGACTGGGTGAAAAGATGTTTACCCAATGCGCTGGATTTTTACGCATAAGAAATGGAGATCAGCCTCTGGATCAATCTGCCGTTCATCCTGAAGCTTATGCTCTTGTTAACTCTATAGTTAACAGCCTTGATTGTAAAGTTGAAGACGTTATTGGACAATCAAACTTATTGTCAAACATCAATCCCAGAGATTTTGCCAATGACAAATTTGGTTTAGAAACCATAAAAGATGTTATTGCTGAACTAAAAAAACCTGGTCGTGATCCCCGTGGAGAATTTAAAACGGCTATTTTTGACGACAGCGTTCATAAAATGACAGACCTGAAAGAAGGCATGAAACTCGAAGGAGTTGTCACCAATGTTACCGCTTTTGGTGCATTTGTAGACATAGGAGTTCATCAAGATGGCCTGGTCCATATTTCACAACTGGCGGATGTTTTTGTCAAAGACCCAAGTGATGTGGTTAAAGCGGGTCAAATAATAAAAGTGACAGTGATGGAAGTTGATGTGGCTAGGAAGCGCATTGCATTGTCAGCAAAATCAGGGGCAAAGCCGCAGAGTAATGACAAAAGAGACAACAAACAACAGATTAAGAAAAGCCCTGTTAAAAATAAACCAAGAAAACAAAGGGATCAAATTAGTAACAGCCCATTTGGGTCTTTAGCAGATGCTTTTAATAAGGCAAAAAACAAGTAAAGACCTCTATTAAACGATTTCTTGAACAATCTTTTTCACCGTCAGCCAATCACGCCTGATGGTGCGCACATTTACTTCTAGAGTGTCGGCAATTTCTTGTTCAGAAAATCCTAAAAAGAACTTAAAGTGAAAAACCTCAGCCAGCCTGCCATGAGATTGTTCTATGGATTCAAGTATTTCATTGAGTTTAATCATAAAGCTGGCCTCAGATTGACTAGATATTTCAGAAACATCCATGTCAACTTGATTGGATTTGCGTTTTAACCTCTGTTTTTCTACGGCAGCATTAACGATGATTTGGCGCATGGCTTTGGCAATAATACAAAAGAAATGCTTTCTGCTTTCTGCATGAATGCCATATTTATTTAATTTAAGCCAGGCTTCATTAACTAAGGATGTTGTGTTCATTGTTCTTGAGACCACCATTTGCTTGTGGCGAATTCCTGATGCAATTCTTTTTAAGTCAGGATAAATGATAGGCATTAGTTGATCCATAGCACCGTCATTTCCATCAGATGCTTGGCTAATAAGCAAAGTGATTTCGTCTGGTTTAAATTGTTGAAGTTGCGTTAGCATTTAAAAATATAGAGAGCAGCACAGAATAGAGTTATCAAATATAATAGCTTTTATTCTTGTTAAATCAATGATTATCAATGAAATATAGAAATTCATAATTCAATACAGTTATCTAAACTTTCTTTTTGTATCCAAAGGCTGTCCACAAAAAACGCACCATGTTGTAGTATTGATGCTTTTTGATTTTCAGTTAAATCTTCAATTTTACAAATATTTATTAAAAATAACTGTGCTTGGTTGGGGGTTTTATCAATATCTATGCTGTCCTGTTTTTTTAATTCAAACAATTCTTTTTGAAGATCTAAAACACGCATAAACTTATCGAAATAAACAGCTCGGTGCGGCAGTATTTCAATGCTTTTTGCTATAGAATTCTGTAAATATTGTAACGCATCCTCTGATTTATTTTGCAATTCTTTTAATTTATATAAGCTGTATTCTATTTCAGCAATGTTTAACACTGAGTTAATAGAAGGATCTAAAACTCTGTTTTTCTCAAAAGAACCTATGGCCAAGTTATAGTGTTGTTCTGCATCAATTTGATTGTTATATAAGTTTAAAAAGTTATCAGCTTGTTTTTTTTGTAACCAAGCCAATTCTGTCCAGGTGTTGGCATGATTTGGATTAATGGTTACTGCCAATTTTGCTGATTGTATGGCTTGTTGATAATACCCTTTGGGATCTTTGTTTTCGGTTATTGCATAGTCTGCTAATTTAAGTAATGGTTTTATTTTATAACTTAATAAGTGAAAGTCTTCCGGGTGAATTGCTAGTCCATTATTGGTTACTTGCAGGGCTTCTTTATAAGTATCAACTGCGGACATACCTTGTGACTCAAGATACCAGGCTTTTGTGTTGTATAAAATATTGAGGCTAGACCATGGAGAATGGGCCAAGGGTTTAAGCTCTAATGCGCCAAGACAGTATTTTGTGCCTTTATCAAATGCAAGTAATAACTCTTCATCTAGCTTTAACATTTTTTTAATTTGTACATCAATGCTGGCATTTGTACACCTTGAAGTATAATTATAGGGATCAGATCGTCCTATATTTATGGACTGTTCTAGCTTTAAATTGCTTAAATCAAGGTACTTAGTGGCAACATCATAACCTTGCTCTCTTCCAACCTGTTTAAATTTGAATAAATAAACTTCAGAAGCCAGTCGTAAAGCTTCATAATGCCATGGGTTAATTAAAATTTCTTTTTCAACAAACTCAAGGGCTTTGTCATAATCTTCTTCAACATAAGCCAATCTAGCGGCTAAAAAATTGACATCGGTTGCTCCTTGTTGTGCCTGTTTTAAATGTTCGATTGCGGGTGTATATGTTTCTTTTCTCAACGCATCTAAAAAGACCTTCTTTTCATCAATGTTGGTAATGGCGTTGGCTTGTTTTTTATCTTTTGTCCATTTTGCTAGTAAAGTAAAACCCAATCCGCTTGATAACTCCTTAGACTTCCAGCCTTTTTCTTGGGCTTTTTGATAGTACTCAAGGGCAGTTGAAAAACTTTTCATATTGAAATAGGCTTCTCCTAAAGCAAAATAACTTAATCCAGAATGGTCTATGTCGTTGTTTTCAATTTCTGTTTTAAGCTTTTCAATTTCCTTTTCAACTTGTTGGTACTCTGTTTCAACAGAATGCAATGGCATCATGTGACTGCGTCTTATTTTTGCTTTTAATTCTTGGGTTTTAGCCAAGTATTTTTCAGACACTTGTAATTTTTTTATGGACTCGAATGATTGATAAATACCGTAGCTGATGCCCAAAATAGTCGACACAACAGCAGCAAAAATGAAAGCACTGAGAAATGGGTGCTTTTTGATCTTTTTATACAAACGACCCGCAAGTGTTACTTTTCTTGCTGAGACAACATCGCCGCGAAGATAAGCATCCAGGTCTTCTTGTAAATATTTAATGGAAGCATATCTGTTTTCGACCTTCTTTTCTAGGCATTTAAAGGTGATGGCTTGTAATTCAACCGGTATTTGATTGCCCAATAAAGTCGGTTCATCATGAATAATCTTATAGCTTATTTCAGAAATACTTTCTGCCCTAAAGGGCATGTCGTGTTTGATTAATTTATATAACAAGACACCCAATGAAAAGATGTCGCTGCGCCTGTCAATTTCATGTGATAACCCTTTTGCTTGTTCTGGTGACATGTAGCCAGGTGTTCCAATTACGGCTCCTGTCATGGTTAGAGATTGTTCTTGTTCTGATGATGCAATACCAAAATCGAGTAATTTAATGACCTTGTTTTTGGTTACAATTATGTTTGTAGGTTTAATGTCTCGATGAACAATGCCTTTGGAATGCGCATATGCCAGGGCATCACAGACTTGTCGAATTAACACAATGCGTTGTTCTATATTTAGACTGTTATTTAAGGCATAGCTTATTATGTCTTCGCCATCAACAAGCTCCATAAAAAACCAAGGAACACCCTCAGCAGTAACACCAGCATCATAAAGTTTGGCTATGTTTTGGTGGTTGAGGTCTGATAATATTTGCCTTTCACGCATAAAGCGATCAACCATGGTTTTGCTCGCCAAACCATTGGGGATAACTTTAAGGGCCGCTTCTTGGTTGAGTTGTTCATCGTTTCTTTGAACAAGATAGACAATTGACATGCCCCCTTTGCCGATGGGTTTTTTTATGGTCCAATGCCCAATCTCTGCATCAATTGCCATTTCTGGATTAGTAGAGATCTTATTTTAAAGGTTTGAATAACTGGATAGGTTTTTATCGTTATCAACTTTTTCTTCTATTTCCTGTGTGTCAAGATCCTTTAACGAGTCAATAACGCTAGAAATTTTGTTTTTAATTTCATTTTCAGCATCATTGTCTGTTTTTTTTGTCATGGACTTTTAATCAGGCTTTTTAATTGAGTTTTCGTCTGTTCTGCGTTTTTTTAACACTCTGCCCATTAAAATGCCAACCTCGAATAACAGCCACATTGGAATGGCCATTAAGGTTTGAGAAATAAGATCTGGAGGCGTTAAAATCATACCAACAACAAAAACACCTACAATAACATAGGGGCGAGAGTTGGCCAGTTTTTCTGGCGTGGTCACTCCCATTAGTATCATTAATATAACAGCTATTGGCACTTCAAAGGCCAAGCCAAAGGCAAAAAACAAACGCACAACAATGTCTAAATAACTATTGATATCAGGCATATAGTTAACCCCTGCTGGAGATATGGCAGGAATAAATTGAAACAAAATCGGAAAAATCACAAAGTAGGCAAACATACAACCCAGGTAGAACAGAAAAATACTGGAAAACAACAGTGGTCGGGCTATGCGTTTTTCATGCTTGTATAGGCCGGGAGAAACAAAAGACCAAATTTGATACAGTAAAAATGGCATAGAAATAATAATTCCCAATATAAACACCATTTTAAAGGGCGTTAAAAAAGGAGACAAAACACCAGTGGCTATCATGCTACTGCCTTCTGGCAAATAAGCCATTACTGGGCTGGCCATCATAGAATAGATTTTTCCAGCAAACGGCAATTGCACAATCACAATGACCAATATAAAAACCACAGAGCGTATCAAACGAGTACGAAGTTCAATAAGGTGCGAGACAAAGGTTTGCTGATCGGTCATGAATGTAATCTGCCTTAACTTTTCAAGTCTTTGTTTTCGGAAATGGCATCCCCGCCCTTCTTAGCGATGTCTTTTAGTTCATCAGAGATATCGGTTAATTCCTTTTTGGTGTCTTTAAGTATGTTGTTTTCTGCCAAGCGCTTGTTGAGTTCTTCTGTTTCTAGCTCGCTTTGTACTTCTCTTTTAACACTTTCGAAAGTTCTTTTGGCCTTGCCCACGTATCGACCAACTTTTTTGGCAACACCAGGCAACCGTTCAGGGCCAATCACAATCAAAGCGATGACTATAATCATAAATAACTCTGAAAAACCGATATCAAACATTAGCAGGCAGGTTTCAAGATTAAAGAGATAGGCATGTTGAATTTAAGACTTTTCAGTATCTTTGGTTTCAACTTTTTCTTTTGTTGCTTCTGTTTTTTCTTGAGCAATGGAATCTTTTTCATCATCGTCTTTGATGCCCTTTTTAAAGCCTTTGATGGCTTCGCCCATGTCGCCACCCATGTTTTTTAATTTTTTTGTTCCAAAAAGTAAGACGACTATGACCAAGATAATTAATAATTGCCAAATACTGATTCCACCTAACATAGGGTTCTCCAAATAAATTTATAGTAAGATTATGGCTTTTCAGAGCCTTCAATAAGCAACATTATAACTTTTTTTATGGGTTAGGGCACTTAAAAGTGTTTTTTATGTTCTGGTGTATTAAATAAAATCTTTTATTAATTTGATTGTGACTGTTTAATAGATTTAATCAAATTTATTCTTTCACTGTTGATCTGGGCACCCAGTTTTTCACCAGAAAAGCCTTTGTTCATGAGTTCTTGTACATCGATATTGTCAGCAGCTTTTAAGCATTTTCTTAAATAGTCAGCCTGTGGATATTCTCTGTTCTCAAGACCGAGTCGGCCACGTGCATCAGCTTGACAGGCTTGTAAGTATTTATCAAAGTGCTGGGCATTTTGATAAGCACCGGTACTTTGAAACAACTTGTGGATGGTGCCAGCTCGCAATTCAAAAGCCATGTGAGAATGTAAGTGCCAGCGGCAAACATTGATGGCCAGTTTTTTGTGTTGGCTCGGAACTTTGAGTCTTTCGCACACCGCCTCAACCAAGGACACGCCAGATGATTCATGGCCTTTGTGTGATGGCAATATTGTTGTTGGCGTTATGCCCTTGCCTAAATCATGATTAAATACAGCAAAAGCAGTATCGTTTTCCAATGATGCGGCTTGATCCATTGCCATCATACAATGAATGCCTGTATCAATTTCTGGGTGCCATTTTTCTGTTTGTGGGACACCAAAAAGAGCATCGAACTCAGGGAACAATGATTTTAGTGCTTGGCAATTGCGCAGTACTTTAACAAACTCAGAAGGCTTTGTTTCGTTCAATGATTTACTTAATTCTTGCCAAACGCGCTCAGGAACCAAGGCATCCACTTCACCGTTCCTGACCATTTCTTGCATCATTAAATTGGTCTCTTCATTTACTGTAAAGCCAAAATCAGCAAACCGTGCAGCAAAGCGAGCAATCCGCAATATTCGAACAGGGTCTTCTTTAAAAGCATCAGAAACATGGCGCAACACCCTATTTTCGATATCCGCTTGACCATTGAAAGGGTCTACAATTTCTCCCGATTCAATGTCTTGGGCAATGGCATTAATGGTTAAGTCTCTGCGGCTTAAATCATCTTCTAATGTAACAGATTTATCGGTATTAAAATCAAAACCATGATAGCCTTTTGCGGTTTTTCTTTCGGTTCTTGCCAACGCATATTCATCATGGGTTTTGGGGTGTAAAAATACAGGGAAATCTTTGCCAACAGGCCGAAAACCTTTGGCCAACATCTCTTCTGGAGAGCTACCAACCACAACATAGTCATGGTCTTTAACCGAGAGGCCTAAAAGTTTGTCTCGAACGGCACCGCCGACCAGGTAAATTTTCATTGTTGGCATCCAACATTTGCGGTTTGTTGTGAAACCAAATCATTGGGCCAACTTTTCATGCTGATCCCATCAACAGGAAATGTTGGCATCCAATAGGCAACTCTTCTGGGCGTTTGATTAATCAACCAATCATAAATAGTAATGTTGGTTAATATTTTAGTAATGTAGTCTCTGGTTTCCATGTATGGAATGGTTTCAGCCCAAATATCTGGGGCTGTTGGAAAACCTTTCAACCAGTCTTTGGCTTTTGTCTCTCCAGCATTATATGAGGCCAGAGCCAGCAATGGGTGATTATTAAACTGATCAAATAATTGTCGTTGATAAAAAATGCCCAAGCGCAAGTTAAAGTTGGCATCGTGTAACTGAGGTTTGCCCCAATAATTAAGACCCAGTTTTTTACTTAATCGTTCGGCAGTTGGGTGAATTATTTGCATCAAGCCTCGTGCATCAGCCCTAGAAATGGCATCGGTTTGCCAGGCGCTTTCTTGGGTGATGATAGACATGATCCATTGAGGCAATAAATTTTGTTTGTGTGCCAGTTTTGTGATTTCACTTTTATAGGCCAATGGATAGCGTAGTTTGTAGTTTTTCCACAGTCCTAGTGCTCCCATAATGGCAGAAACTTTATTGTACCAACCTTTTTGATAGGCCATATCAGCCAACGCTCGACGTTCACCGGTGCTGAGTTGTCTGTAGCCAATAATCCATTCCTTACGGGCTTCTTTTATCATGTCTAAAGCAAATAACTCAAATGCAATTTCTAAGCTTTCAGGTAATTTTGCAATAGGAGTAGCTGCAATGTCTTCATTACAAATTTCGTAAGGCAATCGCATGTGGTCAGCGGCTAAAAACCCATAATAATTACTTTTTAATGCCAGTTTCTTAAACAAGGACTTTGCTTCGGTTTTGTTTCCTGTTTTGGCCTTAGCGCGAGCCAACCAATACTTCCAGCTGTCTTTGTTGCGTTGGAACTCTGGCATGGATTGAATGGTTTTTAAGACATTTGGCCAATCATTGTTGTAAAGATAGTAACGGGTTTTCCAAGCGTAAATTTGCGAATCATGTTGTGCATCAGGCAAGGCATTCATGGCTGAAACGGTAAAAGGCAAATAATCAGTGGCTGCAAACAAGGCAATATTGCGCTCTACCTTGGCTTTTTGTTCTGGGCTGAATTTAAAATGTTGCTCTAGCTGTGGCCAGATTTTGTACATATTATCCGGTTGCTTTTGGCCCGTTGCTTTTGCTTTTATATAAACCAGCTCGCGGTTGTCTGCATTTTCATTCCATTTTAACGCTTGTTTCAAACCAGCTATTGGATCGCGCATCAAGATCAATGCTTGATCTACCCACAACGGCCTTTTCTTCATTTTCCCAGATAAATATCCAACCGTAGCGGCATTGTTTATTTTATAAGCCAGCTTAATGCGTTGACCAATTAATGCATCAGTCAGGTGTCCTTTGGATTCCCACCATGTAAAGACAGGGTTACAAGCATCGGGCAATGACAAACCGTTCATCCAAAAATCACTAATGGCCTGTGGTAAACCTTTGTGCTTTTTTGTATCAATGCGAGCCTGTAAATACCAACAATGCATTCTTTGCGATTGGCGGTTGTTTTTATAGCGTTTTAAATAGTCACTCCATTGAGATTGTTTGCCCATTTCATAGATTAACATTTTATCAAGTGCTTCGACCAATGGGCTATTCTTGTACTTGCTATTAAAAGCCTTTATTTCTGCTTTGGGCAATTGTGGCATCTTTGCCTTTATCAAAGCATAGTCTAAATAATGGTTTAATCGGTAACCTTTTAATTGTTTTTTGCCCGCGATAACGGCTTTTTCATCGCCTTTTAAGGCTTTGGCATACAGTTTTTTGAACGCGGTTTGTTGTGTTGTTAATGCATTGGCATTGACAACAGTCAACAATAAAAATATTTTGAGTAACAGCGTTTTCAAACTATTTCCGACTCCAGTTGTTTTATAAAGTTTAACATATAGTCGTGTCTTCGCTGGGCTTCTTGTTTGGCCGATTGCGTGTTAAACCCCGAGTTTAGCTTTAATAGTTTAGAATAAAAGTGATCCACTGTCCATTTTCTGTCTTGAGGGTCACGGTTATTACAAAAAGGATCTTCTTCATGGTACAAAGTACAATCCATTTTTCCACCAACCATCATCATGCGCGCAACACCGATGGCTCCAATTGAATCTATCCGGTCTGCGTCTTGCACTATTTTAGCCTCTAATGTTTGAGGAGTGATATTGGCAGAATAACTGTGAGCAGCGATGGCGTGTTTTATGGCTTGCATATTGTGATTAGGGTAACCCCAATCATTTAACAACTCTTCGGCCTTGTCAGCAGAAAGTTGAGAGGCTTTTGAACGCAAGTTAGAGTTTTTTGCTACGGTGACACAATCATGTAACCAGACGGCAGGCAGGATTATTTCTAAATCGGCTTTCTCGATGTGTGCAAACTTAACCGCATTAACCGCAACCCTTTGCACATGAGCGGCATCATGAGCAGCATCTGCGCTTTCTAATGAGTGTATGTAATCACTAAATATTTTGGTCCATTTCTGCATATTAATCTTGTTTTGGAAAAATGTGGAATAAGGCAGCGTAAAGTTCTCTTAACTCCAAGCTCATTAATGAAAAGCGTGAATCCAATAACTGTTCTTCAGATTCAATGCTCTCAAGTTCTAACTGATCTTGAACCAAGTCGGTGAACTTAATACTTTTCACCGCAAAATCATGGGTTAAAGTAAATTCAATGTGGTCATTGAAGACCAAACCAATTTGGGTGACCAAGTAACCATTTTCTATGTGTCTTTGCATTTCATCGGTGAGGTAATTGACATTTTTGGCACGTATAACACTCTTGGCATCATCTAAGGTTTCTAAAACAAGGTTAGACCCAAACTCTAATCCTCCCTCTGCGTGTCCATCTGTTATCCACTTGGTTAAGACTGTCGCCATGCCAGAAGATTCGCCAAATGCTGTCGCTTTAAAAGAGCCCAGTGTTTGTCGTAATTGTGAAACTAAGTTTTCAGCCGGGTTTTGACTGGCTGAGTCAACAATCATTAAGTTATGTTTATTATCAATATAAGCGCCCATTTTTTTAAGCTTAGTAAAGGCCTGAGGTAACAAATCAAACAGTATTTCTTGTTTCATGTCGCTTTGTTGTTTGCGGCCAGGTTTATTGCCCGTGTCGTTTTTTATGTGTGCAACTTTATCTTGCAATTGTTGATTGACAACTGCAGCAGGCAATATTTTTTCTTCAATCGCCATGGTGAACAATTGTGCATCGCCACTTTGTAGGCAATACAACTCTTCGTTGCTGACTGAAAATGGCGAAATCCATCCTTGTGATGCGGTATCTTGTGCCCCGCAAGGTTTGAGGGCGTCTTCAGCCAAATGGTTAGAGAGTTCAGTTGAGTCTATTGAAAAATCATTCGGTAATTGGAAGATTCTGGCGTTTTTAAACCACATATTTGTCCTTGATAATTAATTAATGGTTTATTTTACCCGATAGAATAAATTGAAAATAGATAAATACGAAATATTCTCATTATCGTTATAAATTTGTGATAAATTTTTAAAACTTTTGTTTTATACTTAAGTCATGAACAAAATAATATTAATGAGTTTTATACTGATTTCAGCTTCTCTTAAAGCTGAAGAATTCTTTCTGGAAAGTGAAGAAACCCAAACCCAATTAATAGAACTGTATACATCTGAAGGGTGTAGCAGTTGCCCACCGGCAGACCGTTGGCTGTCGTCACTTAAAAGCCACTCGGGCCTGTTTAAAGCATTTATTCCGGTGGCTTTTCATGTGGGATATTGGGATTATATTGGCTGGAAAGATGAGTTAGCGATAAAAGGCAATGAGGCACGCCAAAGGCGACACCATAAAAAAGGGAATTTCTCAGCAGTCTATACACCTGGTGTTGTTAATGCAGGCAAAGAATGGCGCCGTTGGCATGTTAAGCAACCTCAGGTTTCATCCAAAAATGTTGGCAAACTCACACTCAATTTAAATAATCAGGAACTAACTGCTGCATTTGATGGTAAAAAGGGCTGGTTAATTCTCAATGTGGCGCTGATGGGAATGGACATTGAGACCCAAGTCAGAGCCGGTGAAAATCATGGCAAAACATTAAAGCATGATTTTGTGGCATTAAAGCACCTCACTTTTGTATCGAGCGACAATTCATGGGATGTGAAATTAAGCCAAGATTTTTTACAATCAAAACACAAGAACGTGGGACTGGTTGCCTGGATTGAAGAGCAAAACAACCCTACCCCTATACAGGCTGTTGGCACTCTGTTGTAACCTATGATAAGCTTATATCATGATAAAACAACTCACTCTATTGTGTTTAATCGCAATCCTTTCTGCCTGCGAATTTAATATTCGCATACCGCCTGAAGAAAAAGCGATGCCTCAGTCGTATTTGGCACCAGATTCCATTCTGTATAAACGTCCACAACAAGTCAGTGAGAATGTTTACTCCGCCATTGGCGCAACAGCTCCACCAACGTATGAAAATTCAGGTCACAACAACAACCTGTCATTTATCATCACCACAGAAGGAGTGGTTGTGGTTAATGCCGGTGCCAATTATTTATTGGCACAAGCTTTACACAAAGAAATTAAAAAACGCACCGACCAAAGCGTTAAATATGTGATTTTAGAAAACGCCCAAGGACACGCCATGTTGGGATCAAATTATTGGCAATCTCAAGGTGCAAAAGTTATTGCCCACAAAGATGCCGCGGCGGTGATGGAACGCTTTGCGCCATCGATAGTAAAACGCATGCAAGAACGACAAAAAGAAAAAAGCAAACTTACCCAAGCATCTGTTGTAGACATTGAGTTTGCTGATAAATATGAAATTAATCTGGGTGGAACCTTGATTCAAGCCCTGTATTTAGGACCGGCACATTCACCAGGCGATATTGTCGTGTGGATGCCAAAACAAAAACTGGTTATCTCTGGTGACATGGCTTTTCACCAAAGATTATTGCCAGTCTCAGAACACACAGATACTGCCGCCTGGATTGACACATGGAATAACAGATTTGAAACATTGGGAGCCGAAATGGTTATCCCTGGCCATGGCACACCAACCAATATGACCGAAGTGCGCAAATTTACCCGAGATTATTTACTGTATGTTCGTGCCCAAGTTGCCAAAATTTTAGAAGAGGATGGTGGCTTACAAGAAGCCTACGAAATGGATTTATCGGCCTACGAACACTTAGATACCTTTATCGAACTATCCCAGCAAAACATTGGCAGAATCTTCAGGGCCATGGAATTTGAATAAACTGATATTTAACCACAGAGGAAAAACTTAAAAAAATCAGACTAGTAATCCAATCTTACTAAAACTTATCAAACCAACTACTGACGCAGCTATCATTTTTAGAAAGAACTGGAGCAGTAAACTTGTGTTTTGGAGCCTTCATGTTAGAAGGTAATGGTTCAGATCGCGTCATTTCCCAAAGGTGATTTAGAAACCTTTGAAAAGTTGGCATTGCATCTGAATAAATTAATTCATATTCAAGTTCATCCTCCTCTCTAGGAGCTGGATTAGATGGTGTGTAGATCAACCTTATTGTTTCTGGTGGAGTAATCACAACTGTTACTCTTGGTTCATACTCTAAGCCATAATGGTCAAGTGTTGAGAAAACAAGGGTTCGCATACTTTGCCCTACACGAAAATGATGATTGAAATTGTGATCTATACCATACTGCATAAATCGCAAAGCTAATTTTTGCCAATCTATCCATTGCGGATCATCAAATTTGTTGATGAAGTTAATAATATCTGCCCAGGATTCCAGATTTGATTTAATGTGTTCAGGAGTCATAATTTATAGCTCTTAGAAATATTGTTAACCTTGGTTAAAATCTGTCTCTTATACACATCTCCGAGCCCACGAGACAGGCAGAAATCT
>OJDV01000184.1_pt1 | contig 25507 bp, 25 predicted proteins | sample 1592911 | NCBI WGS metagenome assembly OJDV01 (sample SAMN05416860, study PRJEB24817) | seawater metagenome | isolation source: Sea water | place: Canada:Atlantic | collected 2013-11 | reverse complement strand
GAGATTTCTGCCTGTCTCGTGGGCTCGGAGATGTGTATAAGAGACAGGTATTTTGGAGAGAGCGCGGCGATCTGGGACGCGAACATGCGCGCGTTCATCAGGTAGCCGTGTGAGAAGACGAGGGTCTGGTCGCCCTCCCCCTCCTCGACGTAGTGCAGCGTGACGCCGTTGACGTGGATCTCGGGCACGATTCGCCTCCGTGTCTTCTTCATCGCGTGGTGGCCCGAGCATAGCACCCGCGGAGGCCCCCGACGAAGTGAGCGGGCCGGGCGGGCGCGAATTGCGAAGCGCGCGCACATGAGTCACCTTGGCTCGTGCGGTTAGACGCACCGCCTGAACCACAGCCCTCCGGAGAACCTCAAATGGTCGCTCGAACGAACACACTCAAGACCTGTACGGCGTTGATCTGCGTGGCGTTGATCTCGGCGTGCAACATCACGGATCCGAACCCTCCGCTCGAGAACAACGTGACGCCAGACACGGGCGTCACCGAGGACACGGGCGTCGTCGAGGACGTGGGCGAGGACGTGGGCGAGGACGCCGGCGAGGTCGAGGAGTGCGGCGGCGACCCGAAGAACGTGTGTGGTGGTTGCGCGGTGTTGGAGGGCTCGCTCGGTGACACGTGCGGCGGCTGCGGCGAGCTCGTGTGCGACGGCATGGAGGGGCTGAGGTGTTCATGCGACACGGGCGACGGGTGCGCCTTCGACGCGACGGGCCAGGACGCGTGCGCGTGCGTCGACGGGTTCCTCCCGGACGCGACGGGGGCGTGCGTGGACGTCGACGAGTGCGCCGACGCCGCGGACGACTGCGACCCGTTGGCCGGGTGCGTGAACGAAGAGGGTGGATTCTCGTGCGGGGAGTGCCCGGCCGGGACGTTCGACGCGGCGGGTGACGGGAGGTCGTGCGCGCCAGCGTTCGAGGAGATCGAGGTCGTGGCGGTCGGTGGGACCCACCCCGGGAACACGTCGGAGTGCCTGGAGGTGTCGTGTCCGGCGGGCAAGGTCGCGCTGAGCGGAGGGAGCGAACGTGGGGGAGCGCTGACCATCGACGCGAGCAGGAGGGGAGGCGCGGATGGCAGCCGCTGGCTGATCTGTGGGTTCGCGCCCGAGTCGGTAGGCTGGGAGGTCCGAGCGGTCTGCGCCAAGTCCAACGCCGAGCTCGTCGCGCTCGAGTCTGAAGAGCTCATCGCGACGGGGACGAGCGCGTGCGTCGACGCGGCGTGCCCTGACGGCTACAGCGCCGTGGGCGGCGGCGGCGCGTGGGGTGATCTCGCGCTCGACCACAACCACGCGCTCCCCGACGGGAGCGCGTGGAGGCTGTGCGGCACGGCGGTGAACGCCGACGTCACGGTGAAGACGAGCGTCGTCTGCGCGAAGACGACGACGAACGTGCGCAGGTTCGACGCGGACTCGAACATGCGAGGCGAAGGGTGCCTGATCGGGACTTGCGAGGAGGGTGAGCTGTTCGTGGGGGGAGGCGCCTCCTGGAACAGCCAGGCCGCGATGACGGAGAACGCCCCTCTCAGTACGGGCGTCGAGTGGCGGGTCTGCCGCCAGACGACCTCGGAGTCGGACTGGTGGGTCCAGTCGGTCTGCATCCCCACGGGCGACTGAAGGCTCAGCGGCGCGCGTCCTCGAGCAGGCCCTCGAGGTCCATCGTGAGCTCGTTGGCGTTCACGACGCGCTGGCAGCGCGGCGCGCCGTCGGCGCTGGCCGCGCACGCGAAGGACTCGGCCGCGAGGCCGAGCTCCGAGCGCTCGACGCGCTCGCCCGAGTCGGGGTCGCTTCCGTACGAGGTCATCTCGCGGGCGAGCACCCTGCGGACCAGCACCTCGCCGCGCTCCCCTCGCTCGAGCACCTCGGACAGGACGCGCACGCGCGAGGATGGGCCGGTGGCCCCCTCACAGACACGATCCTCGGAGGAGGGGGAGAGCCACCAGCCCGCCGGCGTGCGGACCGCGAGCGTGCAGAGCGTGATGGGCGCGCAGGCGTTGTCGGAGCCGTAGGCCCAGAGCTGGGCGTCGAGGAGCGGCGCGTCGTCGAGGACCTCGTCGAGGAACGCGGACGCCCGGGGCGCGCCGGGCGCGTCGGCGAGGTCGCAATCCTCGGAGCGCTCGATGCGTCCCTGGAGCGCGGCGGCGACGTCGTCGTGAGGCCCATCGAGCGAGACGAGCAGCGCGTCGTGGGTCTGGGAGGTCGGCGCCGGAGAGGTCACGAGCGCGGGCGGCTGGCCGCTGGCGCAGCCCGACGTGAGCGCGGCGGCGAGGAGTGAGGATGAGAGTACGCGTGGGAGGGCGCGGTGCATGAGAGAGGCTCCGGGTGAGGTCACGGCGCGGCGCCACGCGCGGCGTGGGCGTGGGCGTCGAGCCGATGGGTCGACACCCGTCGTGGACAGCCCGAGGCCCGCATAAATTCAGACGGGGCATTCCAGGGCTCAATCGTCGAGCTTGGAGCAGGGCACGTCGGCGCCGTAGCGTTGGTAGTGGTAGCGCAACGGCTCCCAGGACTCGGAGCCCGCGTGCTTGTAACGTTTGGCCGTCAACGTGTTCGTAGGGACAGCACAATTTGGCCGCCTGCGCGACGACCGCCGCGCACTTCATCGCGTGCTCGGACATGTACTCCGCGCGGGCCTCGATCGAGGCCCGGGTGTGGGCGAAGACCATCTCCTTGGGGCCCTGGGCCTGCGCCGGGAGCGCGGAGGCGAGGCAGAGCGCGGACGGAATGAAACGTCTCATGTCGATGTCTCCCTGTCGGTGGCGCGCCGAGCGTGACGCATGGTCTGCTGAGAGGCGATCCAGGGTGAAGGGAGGCTGAGCTGTCGCATTACATGGAGTACGCCAGCGTGGATGTAATCGCCGCGAGCAGGCCGAGCAGGACGAGCAGGACGTGAAGGCGAGTGTTTTCGGTCTGCGGGCGGGCGCGTTGATGTTGTGGGGCGTGGCGGCGTGCGCCGAGCCAGGCTCGGCGCACGAGGCCGGCCGCGTGTCCGAGGCGCCGCGCCCGGCGTCGACGTGCGACGTCACGATCTGCCTGACAGGCGCGATCGACCAGACCTCGGGGTCGAACTCCGGGTTCGAGGCTCTGTGCGGGCGCGACGAGCTCGTCGGGGTCGTGGAGGACTGCGACTCGGGGACCTGCTACCGCACGCACGACAGCTTCATGAGGAGCCCGGAGGGCGCGGTGTACCCGAAGCTCTTCGCCGCGCTCGATCGTGACGGAGACGGCGACGTCGACGCCGACGACCCGTTCTGCGACGTGAACATCCTGGGGTTCTCGTGGGGCGGCGTGAACGCGGTGGAGCTGGCGCGGGTGTTGTCGCGCGACGGGCGCGTGTCGCGGGCGCAGCGTCGCGTGGCGAGGTTGCTGTTGATGGACCCCTACCAGCCGATGGCGGCGGCGAAGATGCGCGTGCCGGAGAACGTCGCGCGGACGCGCGTGTGGAGGCACTCGAAGCCCAACCCGAGGGACTGCTCACGCGTCGCGCCGCTCGGGCCGTACGCGGGCATGGCGCCGCTCTGCGCCGCGGGGTCCGATTGTGAGGACCTGGACTACTCGGCGACGCCCTCGGGACCGTTCGTGGACACCTACGGGCGCACCTGGAGGGGCGACGAGGTCGGCCACTGCTCGGTCCCCCTGGTCGCCACGCCAGGGGTCCTCAGAGAGCTCGAGTCCGGCGCCGCGCCTGCCCGCGCGCGAACCGAGTGGTTGAACTCGGGCTGACGCTACGCCAGAAAATGGGAGGAAGGGCTTACGCCAGCAGGCCGAACCAGAGGTCGTGCGAGGGGCGCCCGCGCTCGACGCCACGCGACTCGTACTTGGTCATCGGGCGCCACTCGGGGCGCGCGGCGAGGCCGTCGTCGCGCGCCGAGAGGTTGGTGAAGCGGGGGTGGGCGTCGAGGACCTCGAGGGCGTACTCGGCGTAGGCGCGCACGTCGGTGGCGAGCCGGAGCTCGCCGCCGGGGCGCATGCGGCGCGCGAGCAGGTCGAGGAGCTCGGTGCGCATCAACCTCCTGTGGACGTCCTTCTCGCGCGGCCAGGGCTCGGGGAAGAAGATCCAGACCTCGTCGAAGGACGCGTCGGGGACGTGGCGCGCGAGCAGCTCGATGACGTCGCGGCGCACGACGCGGACGTTCGGGAGCGCGCGCTCGTCGAGCGCGCGCATCACCGAGCCGAGCCCCGGCGTGTGGACCTCGACGCCGACGATGTCCGTGTCTGGCAGGCGCTCCGCCTGCGCGAGCAGGTTCTCTCCCATGCCGAAGCCGACCTCGAGGACGACGCGGCCCTGGCGGCCGAAGGCCGCCGGGAGGTCGAGCGTGACGCCCCAGGAGGCGTCGAGCAGGAAGCGCGGCGAGAGCTCGCGCAGCGCGAGGCGCTGCGCGCGCGTGAGCTGCCCCTGTCGGCGGCGGTAGCTGCGCGACCAGCCGCCCTCGAGCGCGTCGGTGTCTTCTTGTTTCATCGGGTGTCCGGTGGCGTTCTGAGGAGGCGTCGTGAGACGACTCGCGATGCGGCGGGCCGCGGGCGCATGGTACAATGTAGCCTCATCACGATCGAAGTTCATCGAACACTGCACCCTCCCGGAGAGCCCCGAGATGATGAAGAGGACTCTGTTTCTTTGCGTATGCGCCGCGACATTGGCCGCCGCGTGTTCGACCACCCCGAAGGCCGACGACGCCGACGTCACCGGCTCGAGGAGCGCGGGCCTGATCGACGTCCACGAGGTCGTCGTGTCGTCACCCAGGGGCGACGGTGGGTTCTTCACGATCAGCGAGGGGGGCGAGGTCGAGGTCGTCGACGAGGGCGCGCCGCTCGCGCCCGGGCACTACACGACGATCGCGCCCGACGGCGCCGTCACGCTGGCCGACGGCTCGCCCTTCTTCACGTTGAACGCGGACGGGACGCTGATCGCGGCCGACGGCTCGCTGATCCCGATCACGATCGCCGAGGACGGCACCACCAAGAACGCGAAGATGTCCAAGCCGCTCGTGTTCGACGACGCGGGCAGCCTGTCCGAGGAAGGCATCGCGGAGTCCGCGGCCGTCGCGCACGTCGGCGGTGAGGACGGCCCGCGAGCGCGCCGCGCCGTCGCGCTCGCGTTCGTGAGCATCTTCGTCTACGCGGACAAACGAGGCCGCGAGGAGTCGATGGATGAGGCGATGCCGTAGCCGGCGGTCGCGCCACGCGGCGTGGGCGGCCTGGGCGACACGTCGACGAAGAACGCGCTGGAGGATGAGGAGTCCGCCGACCAGATGTGACGCCCGCACCTGAAGGTGAGACGTCACGTGACAGCCCGACCCGATCTCAGCGACCCTGTCCCCACGACCCGATCCTCACGAACCCCGTCCCAGAGAGCCCCAAGATGATGAAGAGAGCCCTTATCGTGTGTGCATGCGCCGTGACCCTGGCCACCGCGTGCTCGACCGCGCCGAAGACCGAAGACGTCGAGGTCACCGAGGACAGCGCGGTCTCGATGCTCGACGTTCACGAGATGACGTTTACGGACCCCACCGGCAGCGCGTTCATGAAGATCGCCGCCGACGGCGCCATCACGGTCCTCGACGAGAAGTTTGCGCTCGGACCCGGCCACCACACCACGATCACCCCGGATGGAGCCGTCACCAGGGACGACGGCGAGCTGCTGCTCCAGCTCCAGGCGGACGGCACGCTCACCAAGGCGGACGGCTCGACGTACGACGTCACGATCACCGAGGACGGCACCAGCAGGAAGGAAGGTCGCGCGGAAGCCCTCGTCTTCGACGAGGACGGCAACATGGGCGCCAAGAACGAGGTGGGCGTCGTGACACACACGAACGGTGAGGACGGTCCGCGAGCGCGCCGAGCGCTCGCGCTCGCGTTCATCGGCACGATGTTTCACGCCGAGCTGGCGATGAAGCAGATGGCCGAGGACGTCGAGCCGATGGAGTAGGCCACGCCGGCCGCGTCGGCGGACGAGAACGCGCTCGAGGACGAGGAGTCCGCCGACCAGATGTAGGCGCGCCCGCTCACCCGAGCGCTCGCCCAGCCCGCGCGAGCTCGCGCTCGATGTCGGCGCGGACCTCCACGATGTAGCGGGCGTATCGCGCACGCAGCGCGGGGATCTCCGAGCGCGCGCGCAGCCAGGCCACCCCATTGACATAGAAGTGCGGCCTGAGCACAGGGAGCATGTCGAGCCACTCTCGAGGCAGCTCGCGGACCTCTCTGTAGCCGGCGATGAAGGCCCCAACGAGCGCCCCGGCGTCCTCGTGACTGGACAGCGAATCGACCACGACCACGACGTCCATGATCAACGGCGCCCACGTCATGTCGTCGAAGTCGATCACGCCAACCTCGCCGCCGGGGCGGAAGAGCACGTTCCAGGGGTGCATATCCATGTGGATGAGGCCGTGGGCGCCATCCTCCTCCATGAGAGCCTCGTAGACGGGCGCACCGACGTCGTGGGCCGCCTCGAACGCCTCGACGAGCTCCGGGGGCAGGTCGTCGGCCTCTCTCCACCACCTCGCCGGGTAGCCGTTGGACAGCGTCCCGCGCGGGCGCGAGAAGCCGGCGGGCGCCTCGAACTCGGCCTGTATGTCGTGCAAGGAGGCCTGCGCGCGCCCGAGCGCGCGCAGGCGCGCAGGGCTCAGGCTCGACCAACACATCCGCCCATCGAGCCACTCGAAGAGCACGCAGCGGCGCTCCTCCGGCACCCCTCGGGCGCCCGCGAGGACGACCGCGGCGCCATCGGCGGCGCGCACCGGGCGAGGCGCGGCGCCGCCGGACCAGGCGACGTCGAGGTGCTCGAGGAAGTCGACCTCGGACTCGAGCTCGGCGTCGGTGCGGTAGCCCGGGCGCGCCACGCGGAGCATGAAGCGCCCCCTCGGAGAGCGCACGTCGAAGGTCGTGTTCTCGGAGTGCGAGAGCGGGCGCAGCTCGGCGCCCTCCATGCCCCAGGATCGGAGCGCCGCGTGCCCGAGCACGCGCAGCCTCGCGACCTGTCCCCTCTTCGTCAGCTCACCCAACGGTCTCATGTGGTGCTCCTCGTTCATGCCCAGCGTACGAGCCGGCCTCTCCGAACGCGCACGTCGCGTGTTCCAGACGACGATTGTGTAAGGCGCGCCGACAGGCCACGCCAAAGAAAAAACGAATACACCGCGGGGTGCCCCGTCTGAGTTGTCGTGAGGCGCTGACGGAGACGCCGGGCGCCCGACCAAAAAGACGATACGAGACGAGGAGTCACAAGCCATGACGAACTACACCAAGCAGATCATCACGCTCGCGACCTTCCTGATGGCGGGGCTCCTGATGTCCACGTCGGCGTTCGCCTACGACCGCCATGAGAGCTGCGACCAGAACCACGACCACAGCGTCCATGACAACCGCGGCCGCTACGACACCGCCAGCGACCGTGACCGCTACGACGACACCCGTACGAACGACCGCCGCTCGGACCGACGCTCCGACCGCACCCGCTCGAACGACCGCCGCTCCGAGCGCACCACGACCACGACCACCAACCGTCGCCGCGGCGCCACCACGACCACCACGACCACCACCAGGGTGACCAACAAGCGTCGGCACAACGCCCGCCGCAACGCTCGCCCCGTCGTCAGCACCCGTGAGGTCATCGAGTGGGTCCGCGGTCGCCGCTACGTCGCCACCTACACCACGACGCGCTTCCACACTGGCCGCACCCGCACGACCGTCGACCGGGTCCACCAGCCCCGCAGGAACCGCAAGGTCGTGCGCCGCAACAACCAGCGCCGTAACAAGGTCGTCGTGACCCGCACGAGCACCAACCGGCGCAGGAGCTCGAGGTACTGAGCCAGACCGGCGGGGTCCGACTCTGCAAAGGTTCATCGAAGAAGGAGGCCTCTTCCAGTGGGAGAGGCCTCCTTCTTCGTGTGGTCAGGCGCGAGGAATCACCCGGTCACCTCGACGCCGTCCCGCTCGAGCGTGGCGACGAGCGCGGGCGTCCTCAGGTCACCGAGCATGAGCCTGGGGACGCTGCGCGCGAGCGCCGAGCCCGGGAGGTGCTTCGCGGCGATGGACACCGCGTTCGCGCGCGAGCCAGGGTGCGAGCCCTCGTCGAGGCGCGGCATGAGACCCGAGAGGTCGAGCTCGCGCAGGCCCGCGAAGCTCATGCGGCTCAGCGTCCTTAACATCGACGGGCCCCTCGAGGGGAGCACCAGGCGCATCCGCGCCACGCGCCCGCGGACGTGATCGAAGGCGTGCGAGTCGGTCCACATCTCCTCGGCCGTCCGAGACGCGGCCTCCCACGTGGTGAGCGACGGGAGCGCGCCAGGGACGTAGAGAGCTCGGGCGAGCCCCTCGAAGTCGTACGAGCTCGAGGTCACGACCTCCTCGACGCCTCGAAACATCGGCGACGCGAGCGTCTTCGCGATCGCGTCCAGGTCACCATGCCTGCGCGTCCGAACGCAAAGGCGTCGCACGCCGGCGAACAGGTCTGCCTCCTCGAGCGCTCGACGCGCCGTGAGGCCGAGCGGGTCGATGCGAAGCGCGACGAGGCTCGGGAGCGACGCTCTCGCGGCGATCGCGCGCCAGTCGAGGTCGTCGACAGCCACAGCGGAGAGGTCGAGCAGGCGCACCGACCCGAGCGTGCGGCGCGTGAGCAGCGAGGAGATCTGGGCCACGCCAAGGCCGAGCGTGCGAAGGTGTGACGTCAGGCGCAGCCTCGGGTCGGCGCCCTCGATCGCGGCGAAGAGCCACCTCGGGTGCGCCACGCGGAGCGCGCCGCGCGCGAGCCCGGTGAAGAACTCGGGCGGCAGGTTCACGCGAAGGTCATCGCTCCACGACACACGCCATCGCGCGTGGCGGTCGGCGAGGCGCCAGCGGTCGAGCTGCGGCGCGAGGTAGTCGACCAGCTCGTTCATCTGGACCGGATCGCACCCGTCGACGAGCCTCACGATCGAGGTCCAACGCTCCGAGGACGGCTCACCATCGAGCAGGGCCCTGGCCTGCGCCACGAGCTCCGTCAACGTCCCCTCGCCCGGCATCAGCAAGCCCTGGCCCTCGAGCTCGAGCTCCCCGTGCTTCAGCAGCTCCTTGAGCTGGAGTTCATCGATCACGGGGATGCCTCGCTCCCTCGCGTGGCGCGCCATCTTGCTTTCGTGCTGTCGCCGATCCGTGCGCCCACAGACCACGACGGTGGTCTCCCTCGTGCGCGCGCGGCTTGCGCCCAGGGCGCCGGCCAGGACGAGCTTCGAGACGACGATGTCGTGGGACGCGAACGACCTGAACTGCCCCGAGACCGCGACGTGGGCTTTCGAGAGCAGGATCTTCATGAGCTCGCCAGGCGGAGGTTCTTCGGTCGAAGCCTCGCCTACCAACCCACCGCCCGAGCCCAGGCATTCCAGGTCGAGGCTGCGCAGGGAGCCCATGAACGAAGCGAGGGGCGATCCCATGGAGACCGCCCCTCGAGCACGCCGACGTGTCTGGCGCTTCGACCACCCGAGCTCACGGGGAGGTCACCCGTCCTCGAGGACGGCGCGGATGACCTTGCCGCGCTGAATTCGAACGTCCACGCGGTCGGCGGGGACTCCAACGGCCGTGGCGAGCGTCTTCGCGGCGGCCTCGAGGGTCTCGTCGGCGGGGATGTCGGCGTCGTCGTGGCCCTGACCCGTGGCGGAGTCGATGGCCGTGGCGCCGAAGTCGTTCCCGTTGGGGACGATGCTCCCCGAGATGCCGGGCCTGATCCGGGGCCCGCTCATCATCATGACGTGGTGGTTGAGGTTGTGGTCACGCCCTTCCGTACCGAGCTTGCCGAGCGTACGCCCGAAGACGTTCAGGTTGGCCACGGTGACCTTGTCGCGTAGCCCGAGCGCGTCGATCTCCTGGAAGAGGTGGTTCATCACTTCGAGCGCGGCGACCGTGTCGGTCTTCTCGTTCATGAGGCCCGGGTCGCTGTGGTTGTCGCCGCCGAAGGGGATCTCGATGTGCATGACGGGGCTGACCCGCATCATGATCAAGGTCAGCGCCGCGTCGATCTGTCCCCGAGCGAAGTTGTCCGTGATGTTGCCGAAGCGCTCGAGGAAGCGCTCGTCGAGCTGCTGGACCTGCTCGTGCGACGTGGCGTAGCGCTCGATCCACCGCCTCTGCTCGGGCGTCCCGCTGTCGCGGAGGAGCGAGTGGAGCGAGTCGAGCGTGGACTCACGGATGCTCTCCAGCTCGAGCTCGGTGCCGGTCTCGGTGCGGAACATCGAGGCGAGCGTCTGGGGGCGGATCGACTGCAAGACGCGACCCTCGAAGGTCAGGCTCCCCGTGAGCGCGACGGGCTCGGCCTGGATGGTCTGGAGCGCCTGGGCGTTCTCCGAAGAGTAGACCGACGCGATCTGCTCCGTCCCGCCACCGGACACCGACTTGGCGCTGCCGACGAGCCCGAGCACCTTGCTGAACTGCGGGTGGGCGTTCTGGTAGGTCCTGTGGTGGACGAAGTGGGTCTGGTCCAGGACCCACTGGGGCAGGCTGGCCCACGGCGCCGCGGCCTGGGTCGAGACGTCACCGAGGCGCAGGTTCGTGGCCGCCATCTCGGGCTGGGGGTTGTTGACGACGCCGTCGACGCCGTAGCAGCCCGGCGTGTTGGCGTTGAAGGGGTCCCCCGCCTGGCTCCCCATGAGGATGAGGAACGGCCGCTCGGCCTCTTCCATCGCGAGCGCCTCCTTGTGAGGAAAGCCCGAGACGAAGAAGGACAGCGGGAGCCCCGTCGCGAGGGAGCGCAGCCCGATGGCGCCCGCGCCGAAGAGGGACTTCCTCAGGAACCGTCTGCGAGAAGTGTTGAGTTCGTCTTTCATCTTTTTTCCTACAGATCGGTTGAAGTCACGAAGGGAGAGGTGCACGCCACGACGAACGCCGAGCGGAGCTGGCTCGCGGCGCCGTCGACCTCACCGACCAAGTCCACGTGCTGCGTCATGAGCTCGTGGACGCCCCCGTGGCGGGGGTCCGAGGGGGGGACCCCCATCACGGTCTCGACGATGTAGTCGATCGACCCCTCCATGTTCGAGGTCTGGAGCATGGAGCCGGGGGAGTCCACGACGAGCGCGGCGATCTCCTTGCACAGCGACTTCTCTCCCGCGGCGTAGAAGAGCGAGGGCTCCGTCGGCTGCGCGGGCTCGGTGCTCCCGCGTGACCAGTTCGCGGTGGGGAGCGCCGCGGCGAGGTCCTCGATGTTCCCGTTCAAGGCGCACACGTCGTCTAGACCCAGGCGGGTCTCGAGCACCTTGCAGAGGTGCTCGAAGCGCGCGATCGAGACGACGGAGAAGTCGCCCTCTTCGCCCTCGGCGCACGAGCTCCCGGTCACCAGCGGGGACGAGTAGAGCTCCACGAAGAGCGCCTCGAGGTCGAAGTTCGAGTCCTCGAAGGCCTGGACCACGCGCGTGAACTCGGGGTCGTCCTCGTTGCACTTCTTGGAGTTGGCGTACATGCACAGCTTCTGGGTCCACCCGGTCGAGAAGTAGGGGTGCTCCGAGAGGATCCTCCCCAGGTCTCTCAGGCCAGTCCCCTCGTCGGAGTAACCCTGGAAGCTGAAGGTGGGCGTGACGGTCAGGCGGTCCTCTTCGAGGCGAGGCGCGTACGTGTTGGGGAGGAAGACGACGTCGAAGAAGTTACGCATCGGGTCGAGGTTCTTGTGGCAGCTGTAGCATTGCGTCCCGGGAGACGCGTGGTCCGCGGCCAGGCCGTCGTCACCCAGGGGGGTCGTCGTGTCGGAGTCCTCGAAGGCGAGGCCCAGCCCCGTGATGAGGGTCTGGTTGGTCGTGACGCGGAAGCTGTTCTCCTCGTTGGTTCGCCACCCGCCCAGGAACGACGGCGTGGTGAAGAAGCCAGTGCGCTCGATCTCGAGCGGGAGGGTGTCCATCTGGCGCAGGAGGTGCGCGTCGAAGAACTGCTCCGAGCGTGGCACGCCCACGCCCAACGGCAGGATCTCCACGGGCCTCCAGTCGGAGAAGTCCGAGCCGTTGAACCCCGGGACGCGGATCGTGTTGCAGAACGTCCTGGAGCCGTTCGGAGACCTGCCGGTGATGAAGGTCGTGAACGTTGGCCGCTTCAGGGCTCTGGCGGCGTTGACGCCACGGCTCACGACGTCGTACGGGTCGGTGCAGCCCGAGGCCTCGTTCACGAGCGGGGTAGACGAGTAGAACGTGGCGTGCTCGGACTGGACGTCGATGGGCGTGTTCATGTCGAACGTCACGCCTTCCGCGGTGAAGGCCTCATGGTAGAACCGCATGTCCGGGCCCACGTAGCGATCCGCGTGGATGAGGTAGGACATCATGGCCGTGGTCATCATCCACGTCCTGGTGCTCGAGATCTCGTTGAACGGCCTCCCCTCCTCGACGATGTGCATCGCGGTACGGACGAAGGACTCGTTGAGGTTGTCCCAGAGCTCGGTGGGGTCGCCCCACCCCGCGATGCCCTCGGCGTCCGTGACGGGGATGACGTAGTCGAGGCGGTCGAGGTTTGCCTGCTGGAGCGTCACGTCGAGGAACGCGCTGAGCTTGCTCCTGAACTCGGGGGTGCGAACCCAGAGCCGCACGTGCTCCCGGAGCCGGGTGGGGTCCTGCTGGATCTCTTCGAGCTCCGCCTCCGTCGGCGCCAACCCCGTGAGCAGGTTCTTGACCCTCCTCACGCTGACGTGCGTGGGGAGCAGCGCGTCGACGTTGCAGTCGTCCGCCTCTCCGGCCGCGGCCCAGTCCAGCTCCTCGTCGAGCTCGGAGCCGGGCGAGTCGATGCTCGGGCGCTCACTCGATGTGTCTTGGGGTTCCTGACTCTCATCACAAGCCGCGAGCCAGAGCGCGAACACGCTCGACAGCAGGCATGTGATCTCGAGTGACGATCTGGGGTGTTTCATGTCGCGTGTTCTCCCGGTCTCCAGGTGGGCGCCTGTCTCCGCGCCTGCGTCACCTGGTCGTTTTCTGATTCGCGCTTCGACGTCTGTATTCATGGCTCGGACCTCATGGCTCTCGAGCGCCCGCGATCCACTGCTCGATCATGTCGACGTCCGCCGACGACCAGCCGTCCTTTTTGCTCGCGGGTGGTGGCATGCTCTGCGTATCCACGACGAACGCCTGGATGCGATCCGCGGCCTGGACCCAGGCGCCGTGGGTGGACAGGTCCGTGGAGAGCGCGTCGGGCCCGCCGTGGCACTCGGAGCAGTTGACCTCGTAGATCGGCTGGATGTCCTGCTCCCAGCTCCGCTCCGGCAGCGGGAGCCTCTCCACGGAGAGGTCTCGCGTCCCCTGGGCCGTGGTGATGCTCACGGTGTGCCACCCGAGCGACTCCAACGGGGCCTGCACGAGCCAGCCGCCGTCTTGCGCATCGAGCGCATCGAGCGGCTGGCCGCCGAGGTCCACGCTGGGCGCCTCCTGTCCCTCCAGAACCGAGATGTGCAACGTGAGCGACTCGTCCTGCGTCCTCCCGAACGGGCGGAACCCATCGACTCGGACGCCCGCGCCGACGCGCTGGTGGCAGAGCTGCTCGGGCGTGGTCCACCAGACGCCGCTCTCGTACGCGAGCATGGAGGTCGGGCTCTGCCCAGCCGGGAGCGAGAGCGCGCTCCACTCACCCTGGCTCCACCTCAACAGCGCCCCCTCGGTCTGGATCCACACGGAGTCCGTGTTCGAGCTCAGGCGCGTGGCGCCCACCACGCCGACATCCCACGCGCGCCACGAGTCGAGCTCGGTCGGGGAGCCGATCCAGAGCACCGCGCCGTCGATGATGGCCACGTCCCGAGCCGTCGCGCTGGCGTCGATGAGGTCGCCGAACCTCGCGCGCCGCGCCGCTGAACCGTCCGCGATGTCGACGCCCCACAGGACCCCGTCTTCGCTGGTTGCCCAGAGGGTCTGATCGGGACCGACGCACTCGCCCTGGCGCGCCAGGATCATGGAGGGCGCCTCATCCTCGCCCAGGCTCGGGTCCCACCCCCACCAGGAGGAGCCCCTCCGCTCGAAGAGTCCTTCGCGCGTGAGGACGAAGCCGTCTTGATCCAACGTCCCGCAGACGGAGGCCGAGCTCAGGTCGTCGACGGGCGACGTCAGGCGCACCCTCGAGAAGTCGTCGAGACGCCACACCGTCCCGTCGGCCGCGAGGCTCGCGTCCGCGCCGCTCCAGGCGCGAGCCGAGGCGAGCGAGGACAGGTCGACCTCGTGCGTGGAGGTGAGCCCGAGGTCGGACGGGTCGACGACGCGCACCCGGGTCTGCCCCTCTCCATGCTCCTGGGCGAGCCAGGCGAACCCCTCGGGGCTCACGGCGGTGAGCCCTTCGGAGCCCTCGAGGTCCACGCAGTCGGGCGCGCCCTCCAGGGCCTCCATGTCCTCGGGGAGGCGCGCTGCGGAGGAGGTTGGTGTCGGGACGAGCTCGTCCTGGGGCTCGCCCTCGCAACCCCACATGAGGGATGCGCTGACCACGGCCGTGAGGAGGCCGGCCCTCGAATACGATTGGGAGGTGGGCATGGGTTGGTATCCAGGGCGTATGGGGAGCACATCGCGTGCTGAACTTGGTGTGTGGTGCGACTGAAGAGGAGCTTACGAATGAGTTCTTAAGAGAATCTTAAGGATCTCGAATTCATAGCCCTCGACGGACGCGACACCTGCCCAAAACCCCCATGTATTCTTGCCGAACGCAGCATCGACAAAATCGACGTAGGCGACCGAGAGGGCGCGCGACGCCGCCAGCCGTGGCGCGAACTCTCCCCCAGAAAGCGTCGATTCAGAACACCAGCCGGACGTCCGCGAACGCGATCGTCGGGTACGCACCGAACTCGCTTCGCAGCCGCGGGATCCCCGCGGCGTCGACCTCGGGTTCGTCGCCGTAGGTGAGCAGCGCGCCAAGCCCCACGCTGACCTCCTCGCTGAAGTCGTAGCCGAGCGCCGCGGTCACGAGCCCCGAGGCGTCCGTGAGGTTCTGTTGGTAGGCCAGAGACGCCGAGAGCAGCGGCATCAGCGGGTACGACAGCGCCGCGCCCGCGTACCAACGCCCGAGCAGGAAGACCTCGCCCACGCGCCGCTCGAGCGAAGGCTCGAGGAGCTGGTCGGTGTAGGGGGGCGCGCCGCCGCGGCCGTTGTAGTGCCCCTCGACGGTGGCGCTGAGGTCGAAGGGGAACTGGTAGCTCAGCCCAGCGGTCGCGCGCACCGACGTGTCCGACAGGTCATCGGTGTCAGCGCGCGCGGAGCCCTCGGCGTACCAGGTCGCGCCGAGGAGGTCCCCGGCGAGGTCGAGCCCGAGCGTGGGGCGCCCGTAGCTCACGCCGCCGAGCACGGACACGTCCAGCACGCCCGTGAACGACCCGCGCCAGCGGCCCATGTACGTCCACTCGCTCGCGTCCGTGCCGTCGGCGACCACGTACGCCTCGACCTCGTGGAACTCGCCGATCGGTACCGTCACGCGCAGCGCGTCGGCGCCCCGCTTGAACTCGGTGTCGATCGAGGCGGGGCCGAACGGCGCGAACAGGTCGGCCGCCGGGAAGAGGCGCGACGAGCCGAAGCCGATGGCCTGGCGGCCCAGGCGGACCTCACCCCAGACGCCGCCGTACGTGAGCGCGAGCCTGTCGAGGTTGTGCTGGAGCATCCAGCCGCCCGAGTCGGGCGCGTAGAGGACGCGATCGAAGTCGACCCAGCGCATCGGGACGTTCGCGCCGACCGCGAGCGCGGCGGCCTGGCCGCCGCCGCCACCCGTGATCGGGACGAGGTCGTAGGCGATCTCGAGCGAGAGCCCCCAGGGGCTCCAGACGTCGAGTTGGGGTCGGAGGCGCTGGGACACGAGCGACTGGACCTCGTCCGCGCCGCCGCCGGTGAACAGTGAGAACGTGCGCGCGTGGGCGACGAGCTCGGCGCCGGCCTCGCCGTCGTCGGACTCGAACGTGAGCGCGGCGCTCGCCGGGGCGGACACGCAGAGCGCGCACGAGGCGGCCAGCGCGACGGCGAGCGCCCTGAGTTCTGGGGTCTTCATCTGCGGCGCTCCTCGGACTCGATCTTGCCGTCTCGGAGGCGGATGAGCCTGGAGGCGCGCTTCATGACCTCGGGGTCGTGGGTGGAGAAGACGAACGTGACGCCGCGCTCCCGGTTCAGGCGCTCCATCATGTCGAGGAGTTCCTGGCCGGTGGTCGAGTCCAGGTTCGCGGTGGGCTCGTCGGCGAGCACGATCGCGGGGGCGCCGGCGATCGCGCGGGCCACGGCGACGCGCTGCTGCTGGCCGCCGGAGAGCTGCGAGGGCCGCCGGTCGAGCATGTCGCCCAGGCCGACCTCCTCGAGCACGTCGACCGCGAGCTTCTTGCGCTCGGCCGGCGGCTTCCCCTGGAGCATCATCACGTACTCGGTGTTCTCGAGCACGGTGAGCACGGGGTTGAGGTTGTAGGCCTGGAAGATGAAGCCGATGCGGTCGCGGCGGAGCGCCGCGAGCTGGCTCTGCCTCATCTCACCGAGGTGCTTTCCCTCCACCATGACCTCTCCCGAATCCGGGACGTCGAGGCCGCCTATCACGTTGAGCATCGTGGACTTGCCCGAACCGGATGGCCCGGCGATCGCGAGGAACTCACCGCGCTCGATCGTCAGCGAGGCGCCGTCGAGCGCCTTCACGGTCCCGCCGCCGGTCACGTAGTGGCGCTTCACGTCATCGACCTCGATGACGACCTCGCCCCCCGCGCCTCCCTCTGCTTTCTCTTTGGAGTCACTCATGGCTCTCACCTCTAGATGTCGTATCTTTTTGTAACGTAAGGTATTTCTTGGCTCAGGAGCGCATCGCGTCGACGGGCTTCACGAGCGCGACGCGGATCGCGGACACGGTGGCCGCGAGCGCGGTCAGGAGCGTGAAGATCGCGGCGACGCGGAGCGCCTCGGGGACGTTCACGAGCGGGTAGATCGGGTCGACGAAGGTCATCCCGTAGGCGTTCATCTCCGAGAAGTTGAGCCCGACGCTGGCGTAGTAGGCGTTGAGGCCAAGGCCCGCGAGCAGGCCCGGGATCGCGCCCACGAGGCCGAGGAACCCGGCCTCGGTCACGATCTGCCCGGCGAGCTGCCAGGGAGAGGTGCCGATGGCGCGCATGACGCCGAACTCGTGCATGCGCTCGAGCAGCGACATCGAGATGGTGTTGACGATGCCGAACGAGATGATCAGGAAGATCATGAACAGGATCATGTCCATGTAGGCGCCCATCATCTGGTGGACCTCGGCGATCATGGCGTTGGTCTGGCGCCAGGAGCGCGCCTCGACGGTGTCGCTGGCGAACGCGGCGATGTCGGCCTCGATGACGTCGGGCTCGAGCGTGTTCGCGGTGACATCGAGGGCGATGACGTGCGCGGCGTCGGGGAGCCCGACGACGCGCTGTGCCTGGGCGATGTGGACGATCGCGGCGCCCTCGTCGAGGCCGTTGTCACCCGTGGAGAGCAGGCCGCGGACGTAGACGAGCTCGGTCGCGGCCTCGCCCGTGTTCACGTCCGCGCCGGTCAGGATGAGCTTGGCGCCGACCTCGACCTCGAGCTCCTCGGCGAGCTTGGCGCCGATGAGCATGTCTCCGGGCTCGGCCAAGTACTCGCCAGCGACGAGCCGGGAGTCCCAGTTCGTGACCTTCGACTCGCGCGCCGGGTAGACGCCCAGGAGCTGGACGCCCCTGGAGCGCGAGCCGATCGAGAGCAGCCCGAACCCGACGATGCGCGGCGCGGCGGCCTGGACCTTCGGGGACGCGTCGAGCAGCGCGAGCCGCTCGTCCAGGCCCGACATCACGTTCGTCTCCTCGAGCGTCTTCGCCCAGCCCACGGCCGTGAGCTGGGCCTCGCCGGAGCGAGACTGCGTCGACGTGCGGACCATCTTCTCCGAGAAGCCGACGGCGAAGCCGGACGCGAAGATCACCATCATGACGCCGATCATGATCCCGAGCGTCGTGATCAGAGTGCGCGTGCGGTTCCTCCAGATGGAGCGCCACGCGAGCTTGAGTACCAACATGTCAGACTCCTCTGATGGCTTTGACGGGGTCGAGCAGGGAGGCGCGGATGGCCGGCCAGATCGCGCCCAGCGTCGTCGCCGCGAGGATCATCGCCGGGTAGGCGATGGTCCCGCGGACGGTGTTCTTGGGGTAGATCTTGAACATCTGATAGCCAGCGAAGTCGATCGGCTCGTCGAACATCTCGAGCCCCACGTGGGGCTGGGCCATGTACTCGTTGAGGCAGGCGGCGAGCAGCGCCCCCAGGCCCACGCCGAGCAGGCCGATGACGAACGCCTCCCACACGACCGTGGCGACGATCGTCCCGGGCGACGTGCCCAGCGCCTTCATCACGCCGAGCTCCTGGCTGCGCTCGAACACCGACATCACGGTCGTGTTCACCGCGCCCAGCGCGACCATGAACATCAGGACGAGCGCGAACACGAACCCTCCGGCGCGGTCCGACTCGATCGAGGAGACCATCGAGGGGTTGATCTCCCTCCAGGTGTAGAGCTTCGCGCCCTCGGCCTGCGGGGTGAACCCGCGCGCGACGGCGCCGACGTGACCGAGCCCCTCGGTCCGCACGACCACGCGGTGCGCGCGGTCCTTCATCTCGAAGAGCGCCTGCGCGTCCTCGAGCCTCACGAGCGCCATGGACGCGTCGAGCGCGTCCACGCCCGAGTCGAGCACGCCGACGAGCGTGAACAGCTCGGCGGCCATCGAGCCGTCGGCGGCCTGGCCGAGGAAGACGACCTCGTCGCCCAGCTTTGCATCGAGGCGAGAGGCGAGCCCGTCGCCGAGCACGATCGGCAGCGGGTCCTCGTCGCCGACCTCACCGGTCGGCAGGAACTCGCCCTGCGAGATCGTGCGCGGGAGCGTCGAGACCTTGGGCTCGTTCTCGGGCATGACCCCGGTGAGTTGCGCGCCGGCGGTGCGCTCGCCCACGCTCAGGAGGCCGGCGGCCTCGAGCCGAGCGGTCGCGGCGACGACGTGTGGGCGCGCCTGGAGCGCGTCGACGACCCCGAGCGGCTCCTCTATGAATTCGTACATCGAGGGGCTGTCGAGGTAGCCCTCGTTCAGGACCTGGAGGTGACCCCCCCAGGTGCCCGTGGCCATCTCGGTCATGTCCGCGTACGGCCCCTCGTTCAGGGCCGTCGAGAACACGAGCAGGAACGTGCCGAAGGCGAGCATCGCCACGGTCAGCGCGCTCCTCCCCTTTCTACGGCCCGCGTTGCGCAGGCCGAGCTTCAAGCTCAACATCGTGATGTCCTCATGTTGGGGGGCCGCGCGCCTTCTATCGAAGGCGCGCGGCCCGCTCGTTTCAGCGCGCGCGCCGAAGCGACGACAGCGAGAAGACGCGGGGGTCGACGTCGGCGTCGAAGTCCATCTCGACGTACGTCATGACGGTCTTGTTGCCCTTGTTCTCACCGATGAGCGGCTCGATCGTCATCCGGGTGGGGATGACGCGGCCATCCATCGTCTTGACGTCGGCGAAGGAGATGCGCCGGGCGGCGCGGTCCTTCTCGTCGTAGAAGACCTGGCGGGTGGGCGTGAGGGTCTCCTGGTCGAAGCACCCGACGATGCGGCTCCAGGTCACCGGCGCGCTCGGCTTGGGGGTCGTGGTCACGCAGACCTCGCCGCCCTTGGCCTCCTTGGGGGACATCTCCGTGGTGTAGTCGTCCTCGTAGGAGGAGCCGCGCACGAGGTCGTCGTTGGTGACGTCGGAGCCCATCCAGGACGAGGTCATCATCGACGGCGGGACGCGCACGGTCTTGCGGACCTTGGGGATGTAGTTCCACATCTCCGTGCCCTTCTTGAGCGTGGAGACGCCGCGGTCCTTTCGGGGCGCGACGATGCGGATGAGCGTGTCGTCCATGCCGCGGGTGGTCATCTCCATGGTCATCTCGCGCTCGTAGTTCTTGGTGACGATCTTCATCGTCATCTTCCCCTTCGAGGCCTTCGACCTGTAGAGCGAGTCGAGGCGCTCGGCGAGCAGCTCGGGCGTGACCTTCACGGCATCGGCGGGCGCTGCCTCGGCGGGCGCCGGCTCGGCGTCCTGCGCGAGCGCGGGGGCGGCGAACGTCGCGAGCGCGGTGAACAGGATGGCGGGCGGTGTGACACGGTGTTGACGTCGCATGATGCGATCCTCCTTCGTGGGTTCGGGGCTGGCAGCTCGGAGGGGTCGCGGCCGCGGATCGGTCGCAGGCTCCAGGGAGTTGTCGCCCGTGTCATATGGCGAATGTATGTGGCGAGCGCATGTGGCGAGCGCATGTCGCCTCGAGCAGGCTACGTATCGGGTCTCATGAGTCGGCCTCGCAAGGTGAGAAGAGCCGCTTGAAGGCGTCCAGCGTGATGACCATGACCTCGTCACGGCGCTCGGGGGGGTCGGCCTCCCAGGTCTGGTAGCCCCACTCGCTGAGCACCGTGTCCACGGACATCCAGAGCTTGATGAGGACGGGCATGGGGAGGTCGTCCCGGATCGCGCGGGCGCGCTGTCCCGAAGCGATGAGGCGCACGGCGTAGCCGCTCGCCTCGGCGTAGAACTCCTGGACCGCGTGGTGCTCGCGCGCCGACGGCGAGAGCGTCGCCACGATCTGTCCGAGCTTCATGATGACGGGGGACGACTCCACGCGGCGCATCGCCTCACGCGACATCTCGGAGGTGAACCTCCAGAACTCCTCGTGGCACGTCGCCTCGTCGAGGTGGTCCAGGTCCATGTACTCCTCGATCACGATGTGCTCCCGAAGCACCGTCACGAACAGGTCCGTCTTGTCCTCGAAGTAGTAGTAGAACGAGCCCTTCGAGATCCCGGCCGCCGCGATGATCTGATTCATCGACGCGTCCTCGTAGCCCTTCTCCACGAACTCGGCCGTGGCCGAGTCCATGATCCGGCGTTGCTTCTCGACGTCGAGGCGGTCGTATCGGGCGAAGGGGCTCACACACGCTCCAGTCAGGGACGCGACGGCTCGGCGCGAGCCGTCGATGACTCAACCTAGCTCTGGACTCGCGGTGTGACAAGCGGTTTAGACCAGTGGTCTAAAATGATAATCATCAGCAACCATTACGCGAAAACGATCGTATCGCCCTCACCTCACGGGTGCGCGCGCGCGCTCCGGGGTCTATGTTCATGCGCGAACAGACACGCGTGGACGTACGCGAGATCAAGGAGGAGAGCGTGCCGGAAGGACCCGAGATTCATCGCATCGCGGACTGGGTGAGGGAGAAGGTCGCGGGCGAGGTGGCCGAGGACGTGCGCTTCGGGAGGGAGGAGCTGGGCGAGCACGCCGAGACGCTCACGGGCCGACGCGTCGAGTCGGTCGAGCCGCGCGGCAAGTCGATCACGTTCCACCTGGAGGGTGGGTGGGCGGTCTTCACGCACACGATGCTGTATGGGCGCTGGTACGTCCTGGGCCGCGGCGAGAAGCCCAAGGGGAAGAAGAAGGTCGCGTTCGCGTTCGACACGCCCGAGCACACGGTGATGCTCACGAGCACGAACCGCGTGGGCGTGCACCGCGCCCACGAGCTCGAGACCCACAACTTCCTCTCCAAGCTGGGCCCGGACGTCCTGCACGACGCCACCACGCAGGCGACCGCGCGGCGCGCGCTCGAGAAGCACGCGAACGTCCCGCTGGGGGAGTCGCTGCTCAAGCAGTCCGTCCTCTCGGGCATCGGCAACTACCTGCGCGCCGAGATCCTGTACATGGCCAGGCTCCACCCCGGGACGACCCCGGCGCAGCTCTCGCCGGGCGCGCTCGACGAGCTCTCGGAGCTCGTCCTGAGCGTCCCGCGGCGCGCCTACGAGGCCAAGGGCTTCACCACGAGCGACGAGTACATCGCCAGCGGTGAGGCGAGCGGCGTGGAGCGGCGTGAGCTCAAGCGCTGGATCTACAAGCGGGACGGGGCGCCCTGCCCCGAGTGCGCCACGACGATCGTGCGAGAGGACCACGCCAAGCGCGCGTTCTACCGCTGCCCGAGCTGTCAGCCCGCCTGAGCGGGGGCGCCTCCAGCGCTCGGAGATCGACCGAGGAAGAGTGAGGCGCGAGGGCTCGCCAGGCCTACCTGGCGGGCCCTCGCCCGTCACACCGGGAGCATCAGGGCGCGCACTGGACGTAACCGGAAGCGCCAGGGAACCCGCCGTCGAGCGTCATCCGGATGCCGTCTCCACCGTCGGTGACCGTGACCGACGTGTTGGAGAGGTCGCGCTCGTTGTCGGCGACGGCGACCGAGTCGTCGGAGAACGTCGTCGAGAACGAGATGTCGACCATCGGATCGCTGTTCGCGTACGTGCCCGCGGGGGGCGCGTCCGTGTACTCGAGGAAGTGGACGTACAGGGAGACGACGACGTCCGGGTTCCCGCTCGCGGTGAGGCCCACGAAGTACTTCCCTCGCTTGGGGTCACTGTCGGGGAAGGACGTGTTGACCTTGCAGGAGGGCTTGCTTCCCGCGATCGCGTAGTCGGTGCCGAAGCGGTCCTCGACGACGAGGTCGTAGGAGCCGTCCTCGTCTTCGGCGGTGCCCGCGCAGCCCATCAGCGCGAGCGCGGCGATCGACATGGAGGACAGCGTGAGGGAACGGAGGGTGATGTGACGCAAGGGTACTCCTGGTCGGACGCGCTCCGACGTGCCTGGATTAATGGGTGTGACGAGCGACCAGAATAGCATCATCACCGAGCCTGCGAACAGATCACATCAGGACATGCGCTGCGCGCCCACGGCTCGTCACAAGGCACCTCGTAGGCTAGGCTGTGTCAGGATTCGGAGGCGCAACGAACAGGCAATGGGAGGGAGCGATGAGCGAGCTGTCCTGGATACGCGACGACGTCCCGACGGTGGACCCGGACGACCTCCGCTGGTCGCTGAGCACGCTGCGCGCGCTCACTCCGGAGGGCGAGCTCGAGGACGTCGTCCGGGCGCTCCAGCACGCGCCGCACCTGCGTGCGCCGCACGAGCGCGAATTCGTCGACATGTTCATGGAGCTGCTCGAGCAGGAGCGCCCCGACCTCTACGCGAGCACCGCGAGCGAAGCGCTCATGCGGTGCTGGATCGACCACTCGCCGCCAAGCCTCCTCCAGCTTCAAGGGCATGGTCGAGGCTCGCTTCGACCAGGCTCCCGTAGGCTCACCCCCTTGAAGGACCTGTTCGTCTTCATGAACGACGCGCTCGAGGGGCCCCTCTCCGACATGGGCGCCGCGCTGCCGAACCTGAATGCCTCCATGGCGAACCAGCGCGTCTGGTTCTGGGTTCGCTCGTGCGCGCACCTGTGCGTGGTTCATCGGCGGATGGACCTTCTCAGCGGGTGCTTGGAGCGGATCGTACGGTCGCCGTGGGACGAGGGCGCCGCCATCGTGGACGCGATCCGAGGCCAGGTCGTCTCCAGCGCGCGCCTGGACACGCCGCCAGGCAAGATCCCCGTCGACATCGAGGAGCTGCGTTCGTTCGACGGCCTCGAGGCGGGCGAGAACACGGTGCTAGACGAGACGTACTTCACGTCGATGATGCGAGTGCTCGCGCGAATCATCCGCGGGAACCCCGACGCCTTCGAGGCCACGTCGACCCCCTACTTCATCAATGAGATCGACACCTCGACCGAGCGGCAGAAGATTCAGCGCGCGCTCGCGCGCGCGTTCCCGTTCTGGAGCGACTCCCTCGAGCAGCAGGCGCTGCCGCTCGACGACGAGCTGCTCGGCCTCATGATGCAGGGGTGCGTCGACGTGGAAGTGCACGCCCCCGAAGAGCTCGAGCGGACGTCGACGATGGCGTGGCGCCGGCTGGTGAGGTTGATCGCCGACTCGGCCGCGATGAGGTCGTACGCCCAGCTCGAGCGCGTCGTCGAGTACGTGACGACGGCGCCCTCGGTCAGCCCGCTCACGCGCTGCGTCGTCGGGTTGGACGTCTACCTCGACGGCCACGTCGCGCTCGCTGCGCTCGTCATGACCACGCCGCCCCGACGGGCGCAAAGGGTCGTGAGCGAGGAGGAGTGAGCGCCTCGCGCTGACAACCGCGCGCGAGCGTGTAGACTGCGGCCTCGACCACACGAAGACGGAGTCAGACACGATGCGGGTACTCTACCGAGACGACGAAGAGCTCATCCTCAAGGAAGTCATGTCGCTGACGGTCAAGGACGGTTACGTCATCCTGGAGTCGACCGTCGGGGACAAGCGCGCGCTGCTCAAGGCGCACGACACCTGGTCGGACGCCGACCTCGAGGCGTTGATTCGCCGCCACGCGGCCGACCCGTTCATCGACATCGAGCCCATCTCGAGGGCCCGCTGACGTGGCCGCGCGTCACGCACACATGCTCGTCGCCCTCGCCGCGCTGGCGCTCGTGGCGTGCGAGGGGCCGTCGACCTCGCCAACACACGCCTCCACGGAGCGCGCCGAGCCCGAGGTCGTCGTGGAGGCGCCCGCGGAGGTGACGCAGGAGACGCCCACGCCGCCCATGAAGAAGGAGCGACCGAAGATGAAGAGGCCGCTGACAGGTGAGATCACGCGCGCGCAGGTGCTCGCGCTGCCCAGGTGGGCGAAGGCGTTCGAGGGCGCGGCCGCGGGGCCAACCTCGGCGAAGCTCGCGACGGTGCCCCCGGGCGCCCAGGTCTACGTGATCCTGGGGACCTGGTGCTCGGACTCACGCGATGAGGTCACCAGGTTCTGGCGCGCGCTCGACGCCGCCGGCGAGGTCCCCTTCGAGGTGGAGTACTGGGGGACGGGCTTCGGGGACTACATGCCCGAGGTCGAGCGGGCCGAAGAGCTCGAGGTCATCGCGGTGCCCACGTTCGCGGTCTTCCGCGACGGCGAGGAGATCGGCCGGGTGGTCGAGCGCTCCGAGAGGGGCATCGAGGTCGACCTCTACGATCTGCTCACGGGCGCGCGCGAGGGCCAGATCAGCGCGACGCGAGGGAGGTGATGGACAGGCCCTGGTTGGAGACGGACCGGTTGGTCATACGCCTGCTCGAGCCGTCCGATCATGAGCTCTGGTCGCGCACCTTGCGCCGGCTGCCGCCCGCGAAGACCCCCTGGGAGGACGGCCCGATGACGCCGGACGAGGCGCTCGAGGAGGAGTTCGACGCGCTCATCGACAGGCGACGCATCGCCGCGGAGTCGGGCTCGGACTACTACTTGAGCGCGTTCACGCGAGACGGGGAGGCGCTCGTCGGGGAGGTCCACCTGATGGACGTCTCCCGACGCATCTTCCAGAACGCGTACCTCGGCTACGTCGTCTACGCGCCGAGCAGGCGCCAGGGATACGCCCGGGAGGCATGCGCGGGCGCGATCGAGCTGGCGTTCGGCCCGCTCGGGCTCCACCGCGTCGAGGCGGGCATCGAGCAGGAGAACGTCGCGAGCCTGGCGGTCGCGCGCTCGCTGGGGATGAGGCTCGAGGGCACGAGCGAGCGCCGCATCTTCCTGCGCGACGGCTGGCGAGACATGACGCTGTGGGCGCTGACGGCCGAGGAGTTCCCGGCGTGTCTGGAGCGGGGGAGTCCCCCGTAGGCTGGCCTGGGCGTGGGGTGGTGCACGACCTGGAGCGGGGGACTCCCAGGGTGCCTCGACGTACGGAAGCGCACGACCTGGAGCGGGGGACTCCCCCCGCGCTGCTGGCCTCGCGGCCATCGCGC
>OJDV01000183.1_pt1 | contig 25880 bp, 28 predicted proteins | sample 1592911 | NCBI WGS metagenome assembly OJDV01 (sample SAMN05416860, study PRJEB24817) | seawater metagenome | isolation source: Sea water | place: Canada:Atlantic | collected 2013-11 | reverse complement strand
CGAGATTTCTGCCTGTCTCGTGGGCTCGGAGATGTGTATAAGAGACAGCTGTTTCAACAATCTTATTTGTTAGTGTTGATTCAATGCTTTGCATGTCTTTGCTTAATTGCTGAGACAATTCTGTACTTTCTGATTGTAATGAATTTGTAGATTTTTCAATTTGCTTGTTTAATTCACTCACTGCTGAATTCACTCTATTTGATAATTGTTCTATGGTATTGGTTAGGTTCTCTTCCAATTGTGTGAACTTATTTTCAAATATTTTGACTTGTTCTCCAAATAAAATGTTTCGAATCTGATCTACTGAGTCTAATGGTTCATTATTATTTTGTTGTTTTTTACTCATAATGTTGTATTTTTTAAGTTAATAATTTTATAGCCTTTGTGGTAGATTGAGATTAATTTCCAATCATGTGTTCCATCCAATAATAGCTTTTTTCTTAATCGACTGATATGTGTATCAACAGTTCTGGTATTTATATTAGAACTTTGTACCCAAATCGACTCTAACAATTGGTCTCTCGAAATAAGTAAACCTTCATTGTTAAAAAAATACATGGCCAACTCATACTCTTTATTGGTTAACGTGACTTTTACATTTTTAAATGAAACGCAATTAACATTGTGATGAAATTTATAGGGATCAAATGTGAATGTTTTTTGTTTCGTTTGATCATTACTTTGCAATCTTCTGGTCACTGCTTTAATGCGGGCTTTAACAATCGCTTCACTGGCCGGTTTTATGATGTAGTCATCAGCTCCATCTGTCAAGGCAGTGACAATATCTGATTCTGTGCTTCTTGAAGTCATGAATATTACTGGTATATTTTCATAACGACTGCCTTTCAACCAGTGCAAGAAATCCAATCCATCAACAATAGGTAGGTTCCAGTCAACTAGCAGAGCATCCGGCACTTCAAAGGGAATTTTTTTTATTAAATCGCGGGCTTTATTGAACACAGTACAATCGTATTCATCTAACCAGAAGGAATATAAATCTGATTGATCTATATCATCTTCTAGAATGTAAATTTTCATAATTCTCTCAATCAAACTATAATACTTAACATTCTTACATTAAGCATTTGATATTGCAATACATTTTAAACTAGTTTATCGCACTAATGCTATTTCAAATAAGATTGTGTTTTTTCTATGATCTGTGTCACAAAATGAGATCTTACATGTTTGTCATTAACTTAACTATTTTCTTTTTAAAATTTGAAAAGGGTGCGCGGGCCATTGAATTTAGGTTGATACGTGATTGATAATAAACAGATTTTAAATGACTGAAACTATTGAACCCATTTTCACCATGATAACTGCCCATGCCGCTTTCTCCAACTCCACCAAATGGAATGCCGTTTTGCGCAAACTGAACCAAAGTTTCATTGACAGCCACTGAGCCCGATAAAGTATTGTTTATTACCTTCTTGATAAAATGTGATCGATTGCTAAATACATAAAGGGTTAATGGATTGCTTCTTTCATTGATGATGTTTAGGGCATCTTGGGTTGAATCAACGGCAATAATCGGTAATATAGGACCAAAAATTTCAGTCTCCATTGTGCTACTTTGATTGTTTGAATTCGCCACTAGTAAGGGTGGAAAAACATTGAGCTCTTCAATCATTTCATCGCCCAATGGCCATATACATTGATTCTCTTGATCTGCTTTTTTAGCAATGATTCTTAGTCTATTGAAGTGGTTGGAATTGATGATTGCTGTATAATCATTATTATCATTTGTCTGTCTATAAACCTTTTTGAGCTCATCTGTTAACTCATTTATCAAGTCTTTTTGCTGCTTTTTATTGACCAATATATAATCAGGTGCGATACATGTTTGTCCAGCATTGTAGAATTTTCCTGCTATTATGCTCTTTGCTGCCGTTTTAAGGTTATATTTTTCATCAATGACAACAGGAGACTTTCCGCCCAGCTCAAGTGTTACTGGGGTTAGGTTATTAGCTGCTGCTTGCATAACAATTTTGCCAACCGCTGTAGAACCTGTAAATAGTATGTGTTTAAATGGCAAAGCACTGAATTGTTGTGCCACATCTACCCCACCTAAAGAGACAGCAACTTCTGTTTCTTTAAAAACATCTGAAACAATATCTGCCAATAACTGCGAAGTACTGGGTGTCATTTCTGATGGTTTTATCATGACTTTATTGCCTGCTGATATGGCTGCAATTAATGGTGCTATGGCCAAATTAAAAGGATAATTCCATGGAGAAATTATGCCAACAACACCAAGTGGTTGCGGAATAATGGCATTTTTTGATAATAAAAACTTGAAACCTGCAGGTTTTGTCTTTGTTCTGGTCCATTCACCAATATGAGACAAAGTATGATTAATTTCTGCAATACATATCATAACCTCTGCGATTCTTGTCTCAGATTCACAGCGCCTACCATAATCGGTATTCAACGCGACAATGATTTTATCGGTATTGCTTTGTATGGCTTTTTTTAATTGCTTCAATCTTAGTATTCTTGTTTCAAGATCTAAGTTTGGCGCTTTATTAAGGTTTTCAAATTGCTGTAATGGTGTCATGATTTTTTCTCTTTTCGTTTCTCTTTTATATAACCAACAATCCAATGAAAATAATTTTGAATAAATTGAACATAGGCAATGATTGGTGTACGGGTTTCACTATATCCCATCTGTTTAAGTACTTTACCATGTTTTAAGTTAAAAATGTTTTGTAATGGTTTTGATATCTTTGTTTTCCATTCATTGATTTTTCCCGAACGGAAGAATTTTTCTCTGCGGTGTTTTTGCTGAACTTTACTCAACTCATTGTTGCCACTTCCCAACGAATATTTTTTACTTTTTAAATCATTGAATGTTGGAATCTTACTATAATTTGGCGTAGGCAAATCGATGATTTTTTCTAGTTTTTTTAACTCCTTAATTGGATCACTGATAAGATCTTCAAATCGAATAATTATATCTGAATTTTTTGACCATTGCTTCACATGTTTCGACCAACCTCCAAAAGAGGTTCCGAATGGTGCTAAAATTGCTGTGCGAAGATTAAAAAGAAAATCAGAACCTGGATTAACAATATTGCAGCGATGAAAAGCCATTGATATAGCAGCATCCCTGCCATCTCTGATCAAGTATATGGTTTTCAGTTGTTTATATGGAATTTGAGTTTTGTTTGGAAGCTCGTGTGTTTTAATCAATATCGGCAGGTTTTTATTGATTTCAAACTTACCTCCAAGTACATTTTTTGGTGTTTCTGCACCGTATCCTTCCCAAGTATATATGCCATATACTTCTTTGAATAAGATTCTTAAAAAAGTGTTTCCTGATCGTGGGTATGAGGCTATCCAATACATTATTTTTGATAAATAGGTAAGTTGATTTCTATGACAGCACCAGTTTCTTCGTTGTATGCTTTAATGTTTCCACCATGTTCTTCAACAATTTTTTTGACAATGGCTAACCCAAGTCCAGAACCAGTAGGTTTTGTGGTTTCATAAGGTTCAAATAGATGTTCAAGAATTTTATCGTTAAAACCATGTCCATTATCAATAAATTTAAGAATTAATGCGTTATCAATGGTTTCACTTAAAGTTGTGACGATACGTATGTTCAATTCATTGCTTTTTACACTTTCTTGTGAGTTTTTAATAAGATTGGTTAATAACTGTGAAAACCTCACCTTGTCAATAAACATGATGGGTTCTGGGTTGATTAAGTCCAATTGAAAATTGATGCCTGCATTGGCAATAAAGTATAAATCAACAGATTCTTCAATAAGCTTATTTAGGCCTCCTGCCTCACGTCTTAATTCTGGTGCTTTTGCATAATCCGAAAATGCGTTAACCAATGTTTTTAAATTGTCAACTTGTGAAACAATGGTTTGTGTTGCCCTATCTAAGATGTCTTTATCCACTTCTGGTAATTTATTTAAAAAACGTAAACGCAGCCTTTCTGCTGACAATTGAATCGGTGTTAAGGGGTTTTTAACTTCGTGTGCTAATCTTCTGGCTACTTCAGACCATGCAGCATCACGCTGTGCCTGATTAATAATGGTTTGATCATCAAAAACAACGACTAAACCACCTTCTTCCTGTTCATTTTCTGGGATTCGGCTACCCCTGACAACCAAAATTTTTCTGGCTTCACTTTCTGAGATTAAAGTTTCCTGTTGCCATTCTTCATTGTGATCATTGAGTTTTTTTATGATTAATTCTACAAATGGCGTTAAACCAATGTTTTTAATCGACAAATATTCAATGTTTTGATTGATGATGTCTTTGCCTTCCAGGTTTAATATTTTACTGGCAGCTGCATTGGCCATTAGAATGCGTTGTTCTCTATTAACACTGATTACACCGCTAGACAAGTGTGATAAAACACTTTCTAAATACCATTTTTGACTCACTGCTTCAATTTGTGAGCGGTGTGCTAAAGCACTAGATGATGCCAATTGAGATGACATGGAATTAAAAGACTTTACCAAAAATCCAATTTCGTCTTTTGATGTAATCGGAATTTTCTGACTGTAATCACCTTCTGCAATCGCCTGAGTTGCAATTGACATTAAACGTACTGGTGCAACTAATTTTCTTGCAGCAGAAAATGCCCAAATAAGTGCCATTAACATACTTAGCATCAAGACCAATGCAAGGATAATATTAAATGATCGCTTAAGTTGCTCTCTTTGGTATGCTTGCTGATTGTATCCTATCTTAGCATTTTCAATACTGTGTGCCAAATGACTGTACTGGTCTTCAATTGAAAAAAAACCTTGTAGAAATCGGTTTTTGGATGAGACTTTTAAAACATTGTTAATACGTACAAGAGTCCTTATTCTTAATTGACTCCCCCCTGGTACTGGTTCTATTCGTGCAAAATTGTTACCATTGAGTACATCTCTAAATGCCGTTTGTGGTGGCAAATTTGTTTTAAGGTCAAAACTGTTATTGGCCGTGGCAATAATTTCACTTTCTGATATCAAATTAAGACTGGTTGCACTGGATTCATCTAAGTATCTTTCAAGATAGATGGCTTGTCTTGGCCCATCAATTTCTGACAATTTCTGTGAGATGTTTTTAGTTTGGGTTAAGGCTTGTTTTGTCTGAACATTTAAAAACATTCCTCCCAATGCGAGTGAATTATCTAATGCTTTTCCAGTATTGGTATCAAACCAACTGTCAATGTAGTTATTTAAAAACTGAGTCGAAAAAATATAAACAATTAAAACAGGTGGCAACGACAAAGCAATAAATGTTGACACCATTCTTGTTGTTAATCTGATGCCTGGTTCATTTGTTTTTCTTTTTAAAAACAGCCAAACCAATCTTTGGATAATGATTATTGCAAGTATAGTAACGGCAAGAATTGATGCACCAAACAACCACAAATATATGCGATTAAATTGTTCAGCACCTTGAACTGCTTCGCCTAAAAAGTACAATGATGACAATAAAACGACAATTAATGTAACAATTAATATGTTTTTAAGAGGTGTTTTACTCACTCAAATTCACCTGTTGTGAGAACCACTCGGTATTTATATCCCAATATTCATTAAATAAAACTGGCAACTGCATTGCTGTTGGCAAAGAGCCCTTATCTAGCATTATGCGCAACTTAACCCATAAATCATCATTGTCTGGGATTGGAAAATCCATGACAATAATCTTTTCAAGACTATTCCATAACTTGTTGTAATCAACATTTCCAATACGCTGATTAGTCTCCTTATTTTTGATCACATAGTATTTTCCAAGTATATAATAAGAAATTTCTAACCTGATTAAGTTCTTATCTATTGTGGTATCAAACCACCAAGGGACAGGTTGGTACAATTCTGCTTTAACGATTAATTGCACTCTAATTCCATTATCGATGGCTTCTTTGATTTCTTGAGATGTTGAAAAGTCTATGCGTGGTGAAACAGAAATTGTATCTGTATCTTGAGTAATATTAAGATGAATAACTTGATTTTCTGCATGGCACGAGAACGCCAAGCAAATAATTAATAAAGGACAGAGAAAAATCTTAATTCTAAATTTCATTCTTTTTCAAGTAGCTATAATAAAACCCATCTGCATCTTCATTTCCAGATAATATTTGAATACCATGCTCACAATTTATTGCAAAAGTATATTCTAACTTGATTTCATTGAATTCAGGGTGTGTTTTTAAGAATTTTTTGATTTGATTACTGTTTTCTTCAGCAAATATTGAACAAGTCGCGTACAAAAGCGAACCACCGACTTTCAAGACTTTGGCTGAAGCTTTGAGCAATTCTTGTTGGTCCTTGCAAATGTCTTTCAAATCTTCTGCCTGCCTGATGAATTTTATATCTGGATGCCTTCTGACGATTCCTGAAGCACTGCATGGCGCATCGAGCAAAACCTTATCAAATTTTTCTCCGTTAAACCATTCTTCCGTATTTTTTGCATCTGCAACAATTATCTTTGCATTAACATTAAGTCTTTGTAGGTTTTCTGTGATCTTTTTAGCCCGATTTGGATACAATTCTAGTGCTTGTAATTCAATATTTGAATTGATTTCTAGTAGATGACATGTCTTTCCACCAGGAGCAGCACAAGCATCTAATATTTTTTCTCCATTAATGGGATTTAATATTTGTGCAGCCAATTGAGCGCTGGCATCTTGAACTGATATTTCTCCGTTTTGAAACCCACTGATTTGAGTAATGTCTTGTGCTTGTATTTTATAGGCACCAATTATATGACTATGGGGCTCTGGAGATAGGTTTGCATTTGGCGTGTTTTTACTTCTTATCCAGAGAGGTGGCTTATGATTGTTAGCAATTAAGATTTGTTGCCAATTATCTGGCCAATCTTTTTTAACAGTGTCGAGCCACCATTGTGGGTGTGCATATTGGGCTTTTTCATTACTGGCAATGGGGTCTTTAATTTTAATGGCCTTTCTCAAACACGAATTAATTAAGCCACTCGCCCATCTCTTATTGAGCTTTTTTGCTGTGTTAATGGCTTCATTAACTACGGCATGCTCTGGTTTGTTTAATACATGAAACTCAGCCATCCCTTGAGTTAGAATCACACCAAGTAATTTATCTTTTGGCTTTTTTTGTAAACATGACAACCACATGTCTTCTAAATATAAATAATGGCGTATGGTCTCATAACACAAAGATTTTATAGATGATTTAGCATCCGCGGACTGATTGCTTTTTATTCGCTTTTTGAATGTCTCAGAAAGATTTGCCTTTTTATAAACCACGTCGTAGGTAATTTGAGCAGCCAATGTTCTTGTGGTTTGTTTGCTCATTTATACCATTGTCTCATTGAGGGCATAAATTGATCTATTTGCATTTGTTTTTTACCTGGTTTTTGAATAACAACAATTTTCAACTGGCCTTTCTTACAGGCAATAACTAAGGTGTTTTTATTGGCAGTAACGATCTCTCCTGGATTTAAATTGGTTTCCTTATGAACAACTTCTGCTTTCCACAGTTTATAATCAATGCCTTCTATGCAACCCACTACTCCTGGCCATGGGTTAAACGCCCTAATTTTTCGATCAATCTGTTTTGCACTTTCATCCCATGAAATTTTTGATTCTGATTTTTCTAGTTTGTGAGCGTAAGTGACATTTTCATTGTCTTGTGGCATTGGTTGTGGCAACAGGTTGTTTTTCAATAATTCCAAACACTCAATTAAGGCATGTGCTCCCATTTTAGCCAATCGATCATGTAATTTTTGCGCAGTTTCATTTTGGCTGATAGCACATTCATGTTGTAGGTAAACAGCACCGGTATCCAGCCCTGCCTCCATATCCATAATGCCAACTCCTGTGGTTTTGTCTCCAGCCAATAGTGCTCTGTGGATGGGTGCAGCTCCACGCCATCTAGGCAACAATGATGCATGAATATTCCAGCAACCAATACTAGGTATATCCAATACTGCTTGGGGCAATATCAGGCCATAAGCTACCACCACTAATAAATCAGGCTTTAAGGATCTTAATGTTTCAATGTCATCCGGATTGCGCAAAGATTTGGGTTGAAATACATCGAGGTTGTTATCAATCGCACATTGTTTGACAGCAGAGTACTGTATTTTTCTGCCACGTCCAACGCCGCGATCAGGTTGGCAGTAAACCCCTACAACATTAAACTGGTTGACTAATAATTGATTTAACGGCTCAACTGAAAAATCAGGTGTTCCACAAAAGACTATTCTCATTATTTTTTCTCTTCAATTGGTAGAGATAATTGAACCGTTTCAATGATTCCCTCACCGTAAAAAATACGTTTGTATTCAGCCCTTGAAACAGAGATATACCGATCATTACCACCGATTTCAACTTGATTTCCTGATTTTACTGCACGGCCTTTTTCATCAACACGCACAACCATGGTTGCTTTTTTACCCGAATGACAAATGGTTTTTAATTCTTTCAAATGGTCTGCCCATGCCAGTAAGTATTGACTGCCTGTAAATAGTTCACCCTGAAAATCAGTACGTAGTCCATATGCCAATACTGGAATATCCAATTGATCCACAATTTCAGTAAGTTGATACACTTGGTCTTTGCTAAGAAACTGCGCTTCATCAACTAAGACACAATTGATTTTTCGATCAATATGAATCTTGTTGGTCAAGTTATATATGTTTTCTTTTTCTGCAAAAATAATTGAAGGTGACTCTATACCGATTCTGGATGTGACTTTTCCAACACCATACCGGTTATCAAAAGCAGGAGATAATATCAACGTGTTCATGCCACGTTCCCTGTAGTTATAACTTGATTGTAATAAATGGGTTGTCTTACCCGCGTTCATCGCAGAGTAATAAAAGTACAATTTTGCCATGCCAGTAATGTTAATTAATTAATATTGGCGCTATTCTACCAGTTTTGTTATTTGATGTGGCTTAGAAAAGTAATGACCCTGAAAATAATTCACTCCAAGTGACGCAACTTTCAACAATTGTACTTGATTTTCAATGTGCTCAGCGATTGTCTTTTTTTCCATGGTCTCTGATATGTAAACGATAGATTTAATTATGGCAGTATTAATTTTGTCTTTGTTTAACTCTTGAATAAATTGACCATCAATTTTTATATAGTCAAATGGTATGTTTTTTAAGTAGGAGAAACTGGTGAAACCTTTGCCAAAATCATCCAATGAAATTTTACAACCCACATTTCTCACATGCGCTAGAAAAACCAAAGCCTTATCAATATTATTAATAACTTCACTCTCTGTGATTTCAAAACAAATGTTTTTGCTATCTATGTCATATTGGTTTAACGACCTGAGTACATAAGGCAAAAAATCTTCTCTGCTGATTGAATAACCAGATAAATTGATTGAAAACAGAGTGTCCTTTAGCTTTTCTTTGTTTCTATAATAAAACTTACAAAACAATTCTATGACTTTTCTATCAATGGTGTAAATCATCCCAAACCTATCAGCTGACTCCATAAACAAACCCGGTGAATACACTTGATTATTTTCCGTGCGCATACGCAATAAAACTTCGAAATGAGAAATAGGTTCCTTAATATCATTTATTGATTGGCACCAGAGTTCAAATTGGTTTTTTAATAAAGCTTTTTGTATGGCATCATACCATTTCAATTCTTTTTGGGTTTTTTTAAATTCTTCCTCTTTTACATTATATATCGTACATTTATTTCGGCCTGTTTTTTTTGATAAATAACAAGCTTCATCTGCATGTACAAAAATTGATCGGAAATCATCCTCTTCGTCAATAATAACAAGTCCAAGACTAATACCTATTTTAAAGATTTTCTTTTTTAGCTTATAGGTATAATTAGAAATAGCAAGCAATATACTGTTGCTGATTTCTAATACTTGAGCATAAGATTTATTAACCAAAATCAATCCAAATTCATCACCGCCCAAACGTGATAAATAGGCTTTTCTACCAACAGTTTCTAACAATAAATGACTGATTTCTTCTAATACATCATCACCATATATATGACCACAAGAATCATTGATGACTTTAAAATGGTCTAAATCCATGTAAATGAATGATAATGAATTGTTTTTATCAGTTATCAACAATTGTTTTAATTTATTTTCACACCAACGCCTGTTATACAAAGATGTTAATGAGTCTCTAAAAGCCAGCCTTTCTAACTTATCTACTAAGATTTTATGCTCAGTTATGTCTGTGAAATACCAACATTTACCTTGTACTGCTCCTTTTTGCATAAAGGCTTTTGACTTTCTTTCAATGTGCCTTCCATCTTTGAACCTTATCACATCTTTGCTATCATCTAAATCGGTCATTTGTTGATCCACACCAAATGAAAAAGAGTTTTCACCATAAGCCAAGAGTTCTTTCATTTTACCCAGCAAATCAACAAAATGTGTGTGGAACAATTTTACATTTTGAAAACCCCACATGCGTTTAAAACCAGGGCTTGCTACGATAATTCTGTCATTTTTATCAACAACAATTAAGGCATCATTGATTGATTTGAGGATTATTTGGTTAGTAGATTTTAACTTACTTATAATTCTATTGGTAATGGCACTTTCAGATTCAAAGGTGCACACCCCTATATAACCGACAACCACATCGTTATTAAAAACCGTCTTGCCTGATACTTTTAGTTGTAAATGTTGTCCATTATTTAGTATGACACGCAAACACACACCTTGATAGCTGAGGTTTGATTGTACTATTTTATCCCAATATTTGGGTTCTTCTGTCGGCAATATTTGCTCTAAACTATTACCGATCACCAATTCATTGGTTAATCCAACATGCTTATAAAATGCTTTATTTACATATTTAATATTAAATTTTTCATCTGTTTCCCAAATTAAAGCATCATGACATAGCTCAGCAAACTCGTAAAAGTTAGTCAATTGCATACTTATATCTTTGTTTGATGACATATTTTAATAACCTTCTGGTATATTTGCGATTTTAATTTTTAAAATATACCAGACTATTTTTTGATGATCCATGATATTGTTTTACAATCCTGAGACACAATATTCGACTGTATGTTTTACCATAAAATCTTTAATAGACATAATGCATAGGTCTTTTAGAGGCATTTATTTTATTTTTACGCTTTGGTTAATAGACTCTAAACTCTGCTCTACATCCTTTATCAACCCATATATAATCTCTGTTATAACCCCATGACCCACTACAACTTGTATTGGATAATTGTCGTAATATTTTTACTTTTGAACCTCTAGGTATTTCACAAGTGGCTCTTCTCAAATGGCGTGATGAACAAGTGATTTTACTATTTTGGTTAGAATAATTTCCATAGTTGTTATTGCCATAATCTTGTCCACGGTTGTTTCCATAGTTAATATTTTCAGAATTCTGACTATTGTTACTTCCTTGACCATAATTGTTCCTATTGCCATCGATATATAACTGAAATGTGGCTCTACAACCATTATCAACCCAAATGCTATTATCCTTATATCCCCAATTTCCTCGACAACTCGCACGAGATTTTTGTTTAATGAGTCTCACACCACCAGAAGTATCAGCACGACAAATTTTCATTTGTGAGTTTTTAGACGAACATGTTACAGTATCTCGATCTTCATAATTGCCATAACCACGGTTACTTGGCAATACCCTAAATTTAGCACGGCAACCGTTATTCACCCAAATACCTTGCCTATCATAACCCCAATTACCATTACAACTGGCACGTGATAATTGTTTCAAAAATTCCACACCACCACTGGTATCCACTTGGCATGCTTGGAGTCGTAGATTTCTAGAGCTACAAACAACGACATCACTGTTGTTATTGTACCTATCTTCAACCGCAAATTCGGCACGACAACCATTGGCAACCCAGACACCGTTTTGATCATAGCCCCAATTGTTCTGGCATGATAATTGGCTGATCTGTTTAAGTAAAAACACATCTCTTCCATTCAGATAGGCAGGACAATAATTACGACGATAACTGCGTGATTCACAAACCATGATATTGCTTTCTGATCCTGGTTGATCCCACCCTCGATTTACAGAAAACTCAGCTATACAACCATTATCTACCCAAATTCCTTTCGAGTCATAACCCCAGTTATAATTACATGTCTGGCGGGATAACTGTTTGATTATATTGACGCCAAATCGGGTGTCGACGCGACACAGTGTACGCCTGCCTCTGTTTGATTCACAGACAACAACTTCATTGTTATTTTGATAATTGTATTTTTCCAAATACTTATCATTGTGTATGTTTTGTAATTCTCGTGCGGCATCTTGTGAATAAGTCGCTGTGCTAATTATCACCAACAAAATTAATAGTTTTTTCATATTCAGTTCTCTTTTCTGTATAAATATTTTGATAAATGTCGGTCTGCAACATTATCTGTATAACCCAGTAATTTAATGTTTACCAAATGCCTAGACACGTAATAATACAACGGGATGACTGGCTTGTCATGTAATAATAGTTTTTCTGCTTTTTCAATCAAAAGAAATTTAGCAGTATTATCTGATTCTTTTCTAATTCTACCAATAATCTCATCAAATTTTGGATTACTGTAATGATAGAAATTAAATCGTGAATGACTGGTAAATAATTCCAAAAAACTCAGAGCATCTGCATAGTCGGCAATCCAACCTGAGCGAAAGGCTTGTCGATTTTTGGCTTTTCTGGATACCACAAAAGATTTCCATTCTTGGTTCAACAACTTCGCCCTGATGCCCAATGTCTGACGCCACATAGCAGCAACAGCGATGGCAAGTTTTCGTTGATTTTCACTGTTGTTATAAAGAATTTCAATTGTTATTTGTTGTGGGTTAATTCCACTTTTCTTTAATGCTGTTTTGGCTTGTTTTACTCTATCGGAATCATTCATTTGAGTCTTTCCCAATGACTTGTTGCTTAAACTTCTTGGTACAATATGAAAAGCAGGTTGTTGGCCTGTTTTCAGAACTTTTTCAGATAAGATCTTACGGTTTATGGCCAAAGACAACGCTTTTCTTAATTCAGGATTTTTTAAATTTTCATCATTCAAATTTAAACCCAAGAAAAACGAACCTAAATATGGAGCGATGTGCAGTTGTTGTGGTAAGTTTTCTTTAATCCACGATATTTGACTGTCTGGTATGCTTTCAGTAATGTCTAACTCGCCTGCCCTAAAACGTTTGAGCTCACTGGATTGGTTTTCTGTTACCCAATAAACAACTTGCTCGAAGTAGACTTGACTATAATCATAATAATTTGGATTTTTTTCTAATGTAATCTTTTCTTGTACTGTCCAATCTTTCAGACGATAAGCCCCATTGCTGATAATCTTGTGATTACTGGTTTCAATCGATGAAATAGGGTAAAAAATCGGTAAACTGAGCTTTTCTAAAAATGCAGAATCGGCTTGTACCAAATCCACTTGCAATGTGTAATCATCAATCGCTTTAATACCAAGACTAGACAACGGCAATTCCAATTGCATGATTTTACTGGCATTCAAAATATTATTCAGCAAAAAGGCATAGGGTGCTGCTGTATTTGGATCAATGGCTTTTCTCCATGCACGAACAAAGTCCATAGCAACTACTGATTTTCCATCTGACCATTTGGCATCGGCCCTTAACTTAAATGTCCAAATATTGCCATCAACTGAATGAGATATCGCATTGCCATAAATAGGCAGGCCTTTTTCATCCAGGGTCATTAAGCCTTCATATATATCACGCAATACATTATGAGAGTTCAACCCTTCAGCCAAATGTATATTTAAAGAATCAGGCTCAGAGCCATTGCCTCGATTTAACAGTGATTCATTACTTAAAACTGAAAAGTTAATCAGCAATATACCAATAATTATTGAAAATTTTAATTTCATGCCTAAATTGTATTCCTTCTAAATGAATAAATTATGAATAATAAACATTATACATGATAAAATAATTCAAAACCTAACCGAGTAGAAAATTGAGCCAATCCGAATTTATAGAAAATAAAAGCCAACTAATCGAATATATCGCCTCAGGTTGTAAGCCAAAATCAGAATGGAAAGTGGGTACTGAGCATGAAAAATTTGGTTTTGATACCGAAACATTAAAACCATTAGGCTATCACCAACCCGGTGGAATTAAGGATATCCTTACAGGGTTAATGAACACATATGGGTGGCGTCCTGAATACGAGGGCGAAAATATTATTGCATTGTACCGAGATGGTTGTTCGGTTACTCTGGAGCCTGGTGGTCAATTAGAACTTTCAGGTGCACCTCTGTCTGATATTCATCAGACTTGTAGAGAAACCAATATCCATTTAAAAGAAGTTAAAGCTGTCTGTGAAAATTTTAATTCAGCGTTTATTGGCATGGGATTTCACCCCTTAGCAAAAAAGAAAGACATTGAATTCATGCCCAAGGGCCGATACAAAATCATGAGTGCATACATGCCCAAAGTTGGTACTTTAGGTTTGGACATGATGAAACGTACTTGTACGATTCAAGCCAATTTGGATTATTCATCTGAAGCGGATATGATTAAAAAATTTCGGGTTTCATTGGCATTACAACCGATTGCGACAGCATTATTTGCCAATTCTCCATTTAAAAATGGCAAGTTTAACGGTTATTTATCTTACCGATCACACATTTGGACAGATACGGATAATGACCGTTGTGGAACCATTCCTTTTGTTTTTGATGATTCTATGAGTTTTGAAAGATATGTGGATTACATGTTAGATGTACCCATGTATTTTGCCTACAGGGATGGCAAATATTTAGATGCCAGTGGTTTATCATTTAAAGATTTTATGCAAGGGAAATTATCAATATTACCGGGTGAGTTACCGACCATGAAAGATTGGGAAGACCACTTAACCACAGCTTTTCCTGAAGTCAGGTTGAAAAAATTTCTTGAAATGCGCGGCGCAGATGGTGGACCTTGGCGCAGAATCTGTGCTTTACCAGCACTGTGGGTCGGGATTTTTTATGATCAAGAATGTTTAGATGCTGCATGGGATTTGGTAAAAAAATGGAGCCATGAAGAGCACCAATATCTTAGGGACCATGTGCCACGTTATGGCTTATGTACACAATTCCAAAATGGCATAGTTCGAGATGTGGCATTACAAATGCTGAATATATCAAGGCTTGGTCTAGAAAAACGCAATATCAGAAGCCAATGCGGCAAAGATGAATCAGTGTTCTTAGATCCATTACAGGTTATTGCTGATACAGATGTAACTCCCGCAGAACGTAAATTGGGCAAATATTACAGTGTTTGGGAAAAAGATTTAAAACATCTATTCGACATTTACAAGTACTAAATCAGAGGCCTGCTCTAAATTGGACAACCATGATTCATTGTTTGTTTTCATGATATTTTAAGTGTGCTATTTTATCAAGTAACTGCTCTTTAAAGATTGTCATGTCTTCATCTGTGTTTTTTAAGGTCATTTCATAGGCTTTTATTGCCAGGCTTGATTTGTTCATCAATTCATATATTTGGCCCTTATCATAATATCCACCAGCAGCTTGATCTGGCATGTTTGCAACCAATTGATCTGTAATAATAAGTGCGGCTAAATATTGTGAGTTACTCTTATAGTGATTTATTAATCTTAGATAAGGCTGTAAATTGACTATTTTGTAATCCACCGATTGCTTGAAATCCTTAATGGCATGGGATTTTTCCCCCATACCATCAAAACTTAATCCTCTTTGATAATAGGCTTGAGCGAACTCAGGATATTCAGCAATGGCTTGTGTGAAAAGTACGCTCGCTTCAATCAAGAGCCCTTGTTGATTGTTGGTAACTCCTTGTTGATAATATATATTGGCTTGGTCAGTTTGTGCTGACACTTGCCCTGCGAGCAAGATGGCTATTATAAAAACAAATGTATTGAAATGTGGCATGGTATAGTAATAATAATTATGAACATATTAATACATACGACACTTAAAAACATTTGCTGTCATTTTATTGTTAAAAACAAAATCTACCGTATTCAATACACCCTGGCCAAATAGATAAAACCCTTTATTGCGTGTTTTTACTGTGCAAGTGAATATCTGTTTGTGGATAAGGCAAATTGCAACCAGCGGCTTCTAACCCTACTTTAATTTGTTCTAACACATCACTGTATACTGTCCAATAATCATCAGTTTTCACCCATGGTCTGACATTAAAGTTAACTGAACTATCGGCAAGGGCACTAACAACAACTGAAGGAGCTGGGTCTTTTAATACCAATGAATGAGAGACCAAAATATCTGTCATGATTCTCTTTGCTAACTTCAAATCATCATCATAACTCACACCAATAACCAGATCTATGCGTCTGGTTTCATTGGCTGAATAATTGATGATTGAACTGGACGTTATTTGTCCATTGGGAATTGTTATTTTTTTATTGTCCCCTGATTTTAATACCGTATTGAATATTTTGATTTCTAAAACTGATCCTGCATGTCCTGCAACCTCTATGAAATCGCCTATTTTAAACGGTCTAAATATAACAATCATGACTCCAGATGCAATATTTGAAAGTGAATCTTTTAAAGCCAAACCAATGGCGAGACCCGCTGCTGCAACAACACCTATCAACGATGTGGTTTCTATGCCTAATTCACCTAAGGCTGTAATAATGACTACTGCAAGTAAAATAAAGTAAACAAAATTTTTCAAAAAATTTACCAAAATCGGAGCAGCTCCTGATTTTGTTAGACCTTTACCAATAAAATAGGACAAAAGTTTGGCTAATCTTTTACCAACCCAGAAAATAGCCAAGGCAATAACAAATTGGGTTAAAATGGCCAAAATTGCATCAGGATCATTCATAAAATCAAGAATGTTGTTTTTAATTGTGGCTATTATTCCAATTTTTTCTTCTTGCATGCGTCTGTCCAATAATAAAGGGCACATTTTAACATATGATTCGCATTGAACTTGTAAAACTAACTCAATACCCCAATAATAAGCGATCGCAATTATCATTAATAAACACTATCAAAAAATCACGTTCCATATCTGACATTTTAGGGATAAGCCTTTCATTGGTTTGTGCCATTCAGTGTGCGATTGCACCAATATTACTCAGCATTGCGCCCATTATTCCCAAGTGGGCACATTTTGGACATGGTTGGATTTGGATTAGCTTTATTTTATTGATTGCCGCATGGAGTATCGGTCGTGGTTTCAAGAAACACAAAAACAAAACCGTTTTATATTTGGCTGTTATTGGTGTAGGTTTTTTGTTAACAGGGACCCTGTTAGAAGGCAAATTAAGCATTCTCTTAGAATCTGCCGTGTTTGTTACTGGCGGGGTGCTTTTAACCATCGCTCACTGGAAAAACTACAAACTAGAAAGAGATTGTTCAAACTAATAGGGATTAGGTATTTAAAGGTTGACTTAAATGTTTTTTATTTCTTGAGCAATTTCAAAACCAGAATCGCGCCAAGCATTAAATCCACCAGCAACGGATACAGGATTCTTAAATCCCATTTGTAATAATGAAACAGCCGCCAATGCTGAACGGTTTCCGCTACGACAAGTGATATAAATCTCATCATTTTCATGCCAATTAAGCTGCTCGATGAGAGATAAAATTTTAAACTCTAATAGTCCACGAGAAATCCAGTATGAACCCGGAATAACGCCATCAGCGATTTCACTGGCTTCTCTGATGTCTATCAAATGCAAATGGGGCTTTTGTGTTAATTGTGCCAGTTGATCAACAGTTATTTCTTTTATTGACTTTAAGGCATGGGTTACTAATTGTTGAGAATTTATCATTATTTTAAATCTGAAGGACAATACAAGTCGCTTAAAACTTCTATAATTTTTGTGGTATTGGATTGTGCCAAGGAATAGAAAATCACTTGAGATTCTCTGCGGGTTTTAACCATTCCTTCTCTGCGTAATGTTGCCAAATGCTGACTCAATGCAGATTGACTCAATCCTATTTGTTGGTGCAGTTCTGTGACAGAATATTCACGAGATTCCAGTGCGCATAAAATCATTAATCTTGACTCACTAGAGAGTGTTTTTAACATCCTTGCTGCTTTTGTGGCATGTTCTCTTAATTTTTCAAAAGAGTGCGTAGCTAATTCTGTCATATGCTTCCAATTTTATTACTGAGAGTATTGTATTCAAATATTTTAGTATAGTAAAGAGACATTTTTGGGATATTGCCAACATGTGACAGCATCAGCAGATATTTAACCTTTAGATATCATATTATTGTCATATCTCTGACACATCTGATGATTACCATTAACTTTATTAAATAACTGGTATTCAATCATGCAAATCTTTATTCCTACAAATGATCTACATTCGAAGTATTTACACCAGGGTTTTAGCTTTAAGCCTTTGGTCATAGAAGCTTATCAGTATCACTTAGATGTTTCTTTAACTTCAGAAAAAACCCAAAACTTATTAAGTAAAAATGTGAAAACAGGTACTGTAACGACCAATAGAGGTAAAACACGAGAGGTATAATCAAGGCCAAGTACCTTGACAAATAGATAGGCTCCGCCTTGGTGCAATATAAGAGCAGCTAAAGCCGTCACTAAAAATTTTGGAAACCGTTTTCCGTGTTCCTCATCGTCTTTAAATGAATAAAAATAGTGGCCATAATAGGCAGTGAACAATCCGAAAATAAATCCAATAAAGTGTGATAGAAAAAAATTAATTTGAAATTTTTCAAAGGCAATATAGGCCAATACAAAATGAACAGCACTGGCAGCAACCCCTACAATTCCATAACGAAACAGTAAAGTAACAATGGGGTTATTCAATAATTGCAAATATATCTTTTTCATTAACTTTTACCTGAACGGGTTTTAGAGACTCGCCTAAACATGGGCCATTGACACATAGGCCATTATTCGGATTAAATTCGGCGCCATGTGCAGGACACACAATGGTACCTGTCTCTGAAATCAAAAATTCACCTGCTGCATAATCCATTCTTCTGCCTTGGTGTGGGCATGAATTTTCGAATCCATGATACACACCATTATCAAAACGCAACATCACCGAAAACAACCCATTGTCAGTTTGCAATGAGTATTCATACCAAGATCCTTGTTTTACATCCTTTATGGAGGCAAGTCTACAAATCATCTTTTTGAATATTTTCGAACTGCGTTGACCATTACAGCTAATTTTTCTGGCTGCATGCCTGGATGCATGCCATGTCCCAGATTAAAAACATGACCATTGCCCTGACCAAAGGAATTTAGCACTTTTCTCACTTCACTTTCGATCACCTCATCATCTGCATATAAAACACAAGGATCCAGGTTGCCCTGTAAAGCCACTTTTCCTGAAGTTAATTTTCTTGCTAATGATAAGTCTGTGGTCCAATCAACACCCAAACAGTCTGCTCCTGAATCGGCCATTATAGACAGATTATATTCCACACCCTTTGAAAATAAAATGACCGGAGTCTCTGGATTTTTTGATTTAACCCCTGCTACAATTTGCTTCATATAGTCTAATGAGAAGACTTGGTACAATTCTGGTGACAATGCACCACCCCAAGAATCAAATACTTGAACGGCATTTGCGCCACTTTCAATTTGTGCATTGAGATAGTCAATACTGGCATCTGTTAATTTCTGAAGTAATTTATGTGCCGCTTGAGAGTGGTTAAGTAAAAAAGCTTTTGCTTTCGCAAAAGTTTTTGAACTGCCTCCTTCTACCATATATGTCAATAATGTCCACGGAGATCCACAAAACCCCAACAATGGTACTGCATTATCCAAAGTTTTAGAAGTTAATGCAATGCCATCCATAACATACTGAAGATCGCTGTTTACATCGATTTTTGGTAAGTTATCTACATCTCGTTCCGATGAAATTGGGTTTTTAAATTTCGGACCTTCGCCTGTGACAAAGTAAAGGCCTAAACCCATGGCATCTGGTATGGTTAAAATATCAGAAAAAATTATCACACCATCTAAAGGAAATCGACGTAATGGTTGAAGTGTGACTTCACAAACCATTTCTGGATTTTTTGCCAAAGACATAAAATCACCTGCTTGTTTTCTGACTTCACGGTATTCAGGCAAGTATCTGCCTGCTTGCCTCATTGCCCATACAGGCGTTCTTTCTGTGTCTTGTTGTTTTAATGCCCTTAACAGCAAATCATTTTTTAATGCCATAATCATACTTGAGTTGTTAACCCGCGTATTTTATGCTTATTAGTGAATTTATTACAACATTCTCTGATACAATTGACAGCTTTATGATAAATGACAAATAATTATGAGCTGGATTAATGAAATTGATGTTGCAGATGCCGATGAAAAACTTAAACCAATCTATGATGATTTATTAAAAAGCAGAGGAAAAATTGCCAACATACTCAAAGTCCACTCTCTTAATCCTGCTGCCTTAAAATCACATTTAGATTTATACATGACCATTATGTTTGGTCAATCAGGTCTTTCAAGAAAGGAGCGTGAGTGCATAGCCGTAGTTGTATCTAGGGCTGACAATTGTGAATATTGTGTTAACCACCATGCTGAGTCTTTGACTCGTTACATTAAAGATGATGCATTACTAGAAAAAATCAAACAAGATTATGTTACTGCGGATTTGCCTCCGCGATTAATGGCGATTTGTAATTATGCCTTTAAACTCACTGTACAGCCAGGTGACCAGAAACAAGAAGACCTCAACCACCTTAAAACCTTTGACTTAAATGACAAAGATATATTAGATATCACCTTAATTGTTGCATATTTTAATTTTGTCAATAGAATTGCTTTGGGTTTAGGAGTTGCCTTTAATTCGGAAGAATTATCTGGGTACAAAGATGAACCATCTGAGATTTAACCTGTCCTAATTGCAAATTTAATATTACTGAAAATACATTATGAAAAATACATTTTTACTTTTAATTTTAATCATCAGTTTCAATACGAATGCTCAATTTATTGAAGAAAAACCACCAACAGAAAAAGAGCTTCAATTAAACAATGCCAATGAAACTGCCGAATTAATAAAACTGGCATCTTTGGCCAGAATAGATAAAAACCACAAAAACCTGTTGGCTGCAATGGAAAAATTGGTTGCATTGAACCCTCATGTACCCATTCTTCAGTATCAGTTAGCAGAAGCTTACTCTCTAAATGTACACCGTACCAGTGCCTACAACACATTAATAAAGCTGCAAAAACAAGGTTTGTATTTTGATGTTGATATCAATCCAAATTTTGCTAACATTCAAGACTTTCCTGTTTTCAAATACATAAAAGAGAACTTTGATGCCAATGGTGAACACTATGGCAAAGGAATTGAGTCATTCAATATAGACAAAAGTTTCAGTGGTCTATTATTTGAAAGTCTTGCTTTTGATTACAACAGCCAATCATTTTTAATGGGCTCATTAAGAGATGGTCGTATTATATCAATTGCCAATGATGGTGAAATAACCGAGCTAGTTGCTGCTGCAAAAGGTGGCTTGAATGGTCCTTGGGCAAGTATTGATCTGGCCATTGATGAAAAAAATGATACTTTGTGGGTTGCAAGTTCCGCTATTTCTCAATTTGGAAAAATTACCAAAGAATCTTCAGGGTCTTCTGGTGTTTTCAAATATAAACTCAGTACCGGTGAATTGCAAAAATCATACTTATTCCCAAAAATTAAAAACCCATCATTTATAAGTTCTATGCATCTAACGGATCAAGGTGATTTATATTTTGTCGGCAATATAAATAGTGTTGTTCTTAAAATTGCACAAGGTGCTGATCAAATGTCAGTGGTATTTACATCTGATAAATTTACCAATATGCGCAATATCACAACGGATGAAACGGGCAAGATAATATATGTCAGTGATGCCAAAGAAGGCATTGTTGTTGTGGAGAGTACCAGTGGCAAATATTTCGTTATTGAAAATTCTGACAACTTAAACCTAACCGGTATAACCGATTTAATTTATGATGACAATGGTTTGATATTCATTCAAAGTGGGATAAAACCTGAGCGTGTTATGCGCCTTAAATTGAAAAAGAATAAAGCACAATTAGATAAAATAATACCTATTGAATCATCACATCCTTTGTTTAATACTGTTTCTTATGGTGCTGTTATTGGAAATGATTTATTTTATATTGCTAATTCTCAATTGTCTAAAACCAATGTCTACGGAGGATTAATTAAAGGGTATGAATGGGATAATATGCACATCATTAAATCTGAAACACATTTTAATGAACAATCCAGTCTTGACTATCAAAAACAAATTGATGCTTACGAAAAGAACAAGAAAAGCGAAAAATAAAGCTACTTTGTCAGTTTAATCTAAAAACCATATGTTCTACTGGCTAGAATATATGGTTGTAGGGTTTCGATATTTGATGAATCAAATAGATATAAATAGGTTATATTTTCAATTTCTCTGCAAATAACGCCACCCGTTTTCCCATTGCCATACATAAGCTTTTTTCGTTTTTATCTATGGCTCTTTCTGAATCATTCCCAGACCAATGACTGGGCCCATACGGTGTTCCTCCGCTTTCTGTGTGCAATAATGCTTTTTCACTGTATGGCAAACCAACAATCATCATGCCATGGTGTATTAGTGGAAGCATCATGGTTATTAACGTGGTTTCTTGACCACCATGAATACTGGCGCTAGAAGTAAATACTGCTGCTGGTTTATTGCTCAATGTACCAGAAAACCACTGACTGCCTGTTTCGTCAATAAAATGTTTTAATGGTGCTGCCATGTTTCCAAATCTTGCTGGCGATCCTAGTATCAGGCCATCACAGTTATTTAAATCTGTTTCACTCACTAACGGGTCTGAGTTAGAAAAATCTTCATCCCCAGCAGGTTTTACTGATCGAATAATCGCATTACAATTGGGTTGTGATTCGACACCACGCCCGATTAGTTTTGCCATTTTGGCAGAATTCCCGTGTTTACTATAATAAACAATTAATACATTAATTTCAGTCATAATACTATTATATCGAGAACAGATTCAGGAGGCCTTCCAATAGCTACTTTGTCATGATTGATAACAATAGGTCTTTCGATAACCTTTGGGAATTTGTTCATTAATTTAATTAATTCGTTATTTGTTAAACTGTCATCAATAAAATTTTGTTTGTATTCGGCTTCATTTTTTCGCATTAAATCTCTTGGCTCCATGCCCAATTTCGATAACATCCATGTAATTTCATCTACCGATGGAGGTGTCACAAGGTATTTGATAATTTCAGGTGTATGTCCATTATTTTCAATGATTTCCAATGTTTTTCTTGATTTCGAACAACGGGGATTGTGGTAAATTTTTACTGTACTCATTTAATATCGGTTCTGGTTTGATAAAAAATTATTTTAACCCAATTATCAAGTAGAGGCTTAAGGAATCTCTAGTAATATAGGTTATAATGCGTTTTTTCCCCATCATTAGTATTAACATGAAAGTATTTGTAATTTTATTAGTTTGTCTATTCTTAATCTCGTGTTCTCAACAAGGCACCCAACAATTACCTGAATCCGAAGTGATTGCTGAAGTTGGTGATGAAATCGTTACTGCAGATTTGCTTAATGCTTATATGCACGTAAATGGTATTGTTAATGCCGATGCAGAGATGGTTAATTCAGCCCTTAATAAATTAATTGAAGAAGTTGCGATGGCAAATGTTGCTGCTAAGAAAAAACTTCCGATGACTAAAGAACAGTTAAATAATATAAAATACCTGCAATTGCGGGCCCTAGCATCTAATGCTAAAGTTAATTATTTGGCAGAAAATCTTGTCACTGAAAGTGAAATACAGAGTGAATACACCAAGGTTAATGAAACATCTCAAGGCCAACAGTACCATGTACACCACTTGCTGTACACAGATGAAATTGAAGCCATTTCTGTTTTAGATACAATCAAATCAGTTGACGATTTCAAGGTTAAAGAAATTGAATACATGTTGAAAAATCAAGATAAAAGAAACATTGGTGATTTGGGTTGGGTAACCTTATTACAGTTGCCAAAAAGTTTTGTAGATGTTTTGCCGAATATGGATAATAATTCTGTTTTCGATAAAGTCATTGCTAGCCAATTTGGTGCCCACATAGTTTATCTAGAAGCCCAAAGAGACATGCCGATCCCGCCATTTGAAGAAGTTAAAAAAGGCATTGAAAACACTTTAAAAGCCAAAAAGATTTCAAAGTTTACACAATTAGCCAAAGCAAAAGCACACGTAAAGATTAAAAACTAATATTAGAAAATTTTGCACAACTGGTGCAAAACACTCTATTACCTGAAGTAGTTTTTATTGGCATAAAATTTGTTGTTTTGATTTTTGTACCAACCCGGTATACCCAATAGTGGCAATGGCGACAATTCAACCTTGGCCTGTAGTATAGTTTGATCTAAAATTGAATGTGATAACACCCCATCCATATCGTTTGGCATTGACTCAAACAACAAAGCTTTGGCTGTCATTCCTATATAAGGGTTCAAGTATTTTTCAAACATGGCGTGCCCAAATGTAACTATTTGAATCTCACCATTTAACCAACTGTCTTTGTTCTCAATAAACAATTCATGCCATTTATGTTCGCGCAACAAATCCAAATAATAGGTTTTTGCAATGACAATAACACCACACTCATCAAACAAAGTTAATAAATCTCTTTTTCTAGAACGCTTGCTGTCTTTTTGAACTTGTATTTCTCGATAATGAATGGCATTGATGGCAATTTTAGTTTGACTGAAATTGTGCCAAACCATGGCATTAAAAAAATCATGCCAATTATTCCTACGAGTTGCGATAATGCCTTTTCTATAAATACGCTCCTCATAGCCCATAGTTGGATAAACCATTGATCCATCCTGTGTAGAAAAAATTAACTTTTTTTGGTTAATATTTGTACAATCAAAATCTTGGTTCAATTGCTCACAACTTGGAATTTTATTGACATCCTTTTGAGAAAAATTAGGAAACACGGATGCCAATGACATTTGTATGCCCTTGAACATCAGTGTATTTATTGACATTATTTGATTGGTTGATAGATGTGAGTTGTTAAATCTTCTGGCTTGACTAATGTTGGGTCTGTAACAAAATCCTCCCACGCAGGTCCATTAATTATTAAATCATTTTCAGCCATATAGTCAGATAAGACCTGATAAGACAAACCAAAATCATCATAAGATCCCACATGAACCAACTTTATTGCTTTTCCTTGATAAGTATATTCAGCAGTGATTTCACCCGACTCATCGATAACTTCATTTGATAACACCGGCAATGATGCCACAAACTCTAAAAAGTCACCTTCCTGTTTCATGTTAGATAATTTGGGTGTGCCATTCATTTCAATGTTGTTTTTGGTTAAAAACCCAATTATCTTACCGTATGCCATACCAATATTTGCTTGTAATATACTTTTTTCAAGGCCTGATTTTGCATGATAGACATAAACTTTTTCTGCCTGTGTTGTCACAATTGAAATGTGTGAATAATCATGCATTTGCAAAGACTCCATGTGGTCTTTTAAATTTTTCAAACCTTTTTCATAATCTGGAGCAATCATGTCTTCCAAAACCAAACCAAAATAACGGTAAAAAACATTGTAGCCAAAATCATTGTCAAAAGCCCAAGTGACCTTGGTTCCACCTTCTACTTTCAACAGTGAAATGGTAGCATGTGCTGGTTTTTCAGATTTTCCAAAATAAAATTTTGTTTTGATGTACTCATCCTGTTTTGAGTCAACAATTTCATTGGAGCCTTTGCCAACTTTCTCATTGCCTTGCCAATCCAGTTTGGATCCTACTCCCGATTCCGCCCCTGATAGTGTATAAGTGGCATTTTTATCATATTCATACCAAGGAGACCACTTATTAAAATCTGTCTCTTATACACATCTCCGAGCCCACGAGACAGGCAGAAATCT
>OJDV01000182.1_pt1 | contig 25898 bp, 26 predicted proteins | sample 1592911 | NCBI WGS metagenome assembly OJDV01 (sample SAMN05416860, study PRJEB24817) | seawater metagenome | isolation source: Sea water | place: Canada:Atlantic | collected 2013-11 | reverse complement strand
GATGTGTATAAGAGACAGGCATTATTCTTAACAGATCGTAATAAATTAGTTACTACTATAATTAAAGATTTAGAATCCTCAGAAAGTTTAAAACAAACACAGAGTTTAAATGATCATATTAGAAACTTAAAAGGTCTTATAAAAACCGATTCTGAATGGGACAGTTTTGTAACTCATTTTGAGGAAGTGAATCAAGGATTTTTAAGTAAATTAAAACAAAAACACCCAAGTTTAAATGCAAACGACTTTAGATTCATTTCTTATTTATATATGAATTTAACTTTGAAGGAAATATCCTCGATCTTAAACATTACTCCGGAAGCGTCCAGAAAAAGAAAAGAACGAATTTCTAAAAAGCTGGGTTTAACTGACGGAAAGCTATTGTATAACTACCTTTCTGCCATATAAATTAGCTCACGCTAATTAGTAAAAATGTCACGTTATTTCCATTGTTTTTTTTGAAAATCACTTTTTTTTTGATGAATATTTGTAGAAATCTAATAAATGTTTAAAATGAAAAGCAAAATGAAGTCAGTTTTAAGTATAGCAATGTTGTTATTATTAACCTTAGTTGTTAATGCACAAATTAATTTTGAAGGATCAAATGAGTACGGAAGATTATATGATGTTACTTATGATTTAAATACAGAAAATAAAATATATGCTCTTAGTCTTGGGAATCATCTTGTGATGTCTGAAGATAATGGTGAAAATTGGGAAGTGTTATTTTCTTATCCAGGAAATGGGCCATCAATGAGAGGTCTTAGAACCTTAGGTAGTGATTCATTAAGTTTTTATGTTTCAAATTCGTATAATTCTAGTGAAAATACCCTTTATATATTTGATATAAATACAGAAGAAATTGTTAAACAATATACTGCTCCAGTAACAGCAGGATCTACTCAACAATGGGTTAGTTCTTATAGTATTTATGAAAATGATACAGATGTTGTATTGTTTGAACAAGGTTATAAAATAGGTACAGCTAGTTTTTCTAAAGTTTATTATACCTCAAATGGAGGTAATACTTGGGAAGAAGTTTATGATAATGAAAGTAATGATGGTATATTCCCTAATAATGTTGCAATTAGTCCAAATAATCCTCAAAAGATATTTATTCTAAGAGGGGTTGGTCCAAATTCAGTAGAAGGAGGGTTATTTGTATCAACTGATGCTGGTGCTACTTGGGATGAAAAAGTTGCTGGTCAAGTTTTTATGTCAATTGCTTTTAATCCAGAAGATCCAGATACCATTTTAATGGGTACTGGTACAGGTTTTAATACGACTGTAGAAAATGTATATAAATCTACTGATGGAAGTGATACTTGGGAAATTGTGCCAATTTCTTGGGATGATTTTTTCTTAGATTCAATAAATTATATTACTTATGATGCTAACGATGTAAATAATATTATCGTTTTAGAAGGAAATGAAATTGCAATATCTGCAGATGGTGGAGCTACTTGGAATAATTATATTTATGGAGAAGAACCTGGATCTTATTATTATGGATTAAAGGCTTCTTACAATCCTTTTCAAGCTGGAGAAATTCAAATAACTACAGATTTTTATCCAGTAGTATCTATAGATGGTGGGGCAACAGTAAGTCAATTAGGGGTGCCTTTCTTTAACTCTAATTTTATGGGTGTTTCGACAGAGGGTGATCAACATTTATATTACGGTGTTCAAAGAGGTTTTGCTCATAAAAACTTAACAACAATGACAGAAACTCCTTATTTTGTGGAGCCAATTAATTTTTTCTTTTCAGACCCAGCACCAAGATTTACAATAGAATCGAACATAGAAGGAAGGGTTTATATTTTTACGGCTGGATTTTCTAGTCAGAATTTATGGGTGAGTAATGAACATGGTTCTAATATTAGTAGTATTAATTCTACAGAGTTTGATCAATTTTTTCATGTTAAAACTGATCCAACAAATAGTAATTTAGTTTGGGCAGCTTATGAAAATGAAGGAACTGTTAAGATAGACTTTACAGATCTTTCAAATCCAATTGTGACGAATGTGACAATGCCTGCTAACACACCTCATTTATCAACTTTTATCGACCCTTCTAATTCAGATACTATAATAGTTGGTTTAGGTGGTGAGTTATACCAATCATTTGATTCAGGGAATACTTGGGCAAGCATAAGTGATGGGATTACATTAGATCCACAATTTGATTATATTTTTGATATTCAGCAAAATCCTAATAACAGTAATGAATTTATGGCTGCTACTAGTGAAGGTGTTTTTAAATCGGAAGATGGAGCACAAACTTGGAGTCAGACCTATGTAGGACCTAATGTTAGAAAAGTAAAATACTCTGATGTTGCAGAAAACCATATTGCAATTGCAACCACATCTGGAGAATTTATTCAAGCAAAGGTTAGTTATACAACCGATAATGGTTCTGAATGGATTGATGTTCCTTATGAAGCTATAGAAAATGTTTCTTCATCAAGTATGGACTTTGTGTTTCATGAAAACAGTATCACTGCTTATATTGCTAGTTCGGATATAGGACCAATTACTTATGAAATTGACACCAGCACTTTAGGAACTGTAAATTTTGAAAACAATTCAAACAATTTATTAATTTACCCGAACCCTACTAGTTCTATTATTAATATAGAATTTAAGAATGCTGAATTAGCTAATAAAATCATCATATATTCTTATACAGGTCAAAAAATTCTTGAAGAGAATGATTTAGAAAGTGTCAATTTAGAAAATTTAAATAAAGGAATATATTTCGTTAAAGTTGAGGGAAGTAATGGTGGTAATTATGTTAAAAAGATTATCAAAAATTAATTTTAATTACCTTAGTATAATAATTTTAAGTGAATTTTTATGAAACAATTTTTTAATTCCCCGCTAAGTAAGATACAGCTCGTTTTTGGAGCTGTATCTTTATTTTTAATTTCTGTAATTAATGTAAATGCCCAAACTTGGGATTATAAAGATTCTGGAACTGATTTTATACTATTAGATTTATCAATTCCTCCAGGTCAAGATCAAGTTGCTTATGCTGCTGGGTCACAATATACAGTAGATTCTGAAGGAATTATTATTAAAACAATCGATGGAGGTGAAACTTGGGAAACAATACTCCCTCTCTCAGGATCCGTTCACTCATTTACGAGAATTGAATTTGTAACTCCTTTAAAAGGTTTTGTAGTTGGATGGGGAAATACATTTATGAAGACTGAAGATGGAGGTGAAACCTGGGATGATGTAGAAGCGGGAACCAATATGTATTTTTACAGTAGTTTGAATTTTTATAATGAAGATGTAGGGTTTGCTTCGGGTTTAAATTTAAGCAACGGATTGGATTCTTATGTTACCAATGATGGAGGAATGACATGGACAATAGGGGCTAGTACTGCAAATATGGCCGAGTTTGCAGCAGCTTTTGCAGATGAAACTACTTTATTTTCTGTCGGAAAAGATCAAGTAATTAGTAAGTCTGAAGATGGTGGAGATAATTGGTCTATAATCAATACTGGAATTCAAGGGTTTTACAATTTTGAAGTTTTTTTTAAGGATGTAGATAATGGTATTGTGTCTACAGAAGATGGGACATTATTAACCACTCATGACAGTGGTGTTACTTGGGATACATTTAGTACTGGCTATCATAATTTTTATGGATTAAATTATATTGGAGATCAATTATATGCTGCTGGAACAGACGAAGATGTATTCTATTCTTCAGATAATGGAATCACTTGGAACTTAGTTCATGATGGTCCACCAACTGCAACTTTTTATGCAATCGAATTCTTTAGTAATGGAGATGCTTTAATATGTGGATCGCAAGGAACGATGTTAAAAGCTAGTGAATTAATACTAGACAATTCAGATCATATAATTTCAGAACTAAAGACTATTTACAACCCCTTATCAAAGGAACTATCTGTAAATACAGAAATTACTATATCTGGTTATTTAATTTATTCTTTAGATGGAAAATTAATTAATGAAGATAAAGCAGCTTCAAATAGTACATTAACAATTGATGTTTCCTATTTATCTAATGGAAATTATATTTTAGTAATAAACTCAGACTATGAAACAAAATCTGTGAAGTTTTTAAAGTATTAAATTAGAAGAAACTATTCCAATTATTGAGAACGTCCCAAATAAAGAGACCTAAGAAAACAAATGAAACAAATAGTTTCATAAATGTAGAAGCTATAAAACCTAAGAAGGACCCAAATGCCGCTTTTAAGGCTTGCGGTCCTTTTGTTTTATTAAAGGCTATTTCTCCAATAAACGCACCTACAAATGGACCTATTAAAAACCCAAAGGGGATGGGTGAAATTAATCCAATAATTAAACCTAAAACAGCTCCAATTGCTCCTGCTTTACTGCCGCCAAATTTTTTAGTGCTGATGGCAGGCATCATATAATCTAACAAGAAAATACCGATTGCAATAAAAAAGGTGATTCCTAAAAACCAATAATTATTAGGTATAACATCTGTTAATTCTAATAATAATAATCCCAGCCAGCCAAAAGGAGGTCCTGGGAGTACTGGTAATACACTACCTACAAGTCCTATTAAGCATAAGATTAATCCAATAATTACTAATAAAATATCCATATCTATACTTTGTTTGACGAAGATAATCAAGTTTGTTACAAAAATTTATAACTAATAAATTAGTTTAAACTAAATATTTAGTTATATTTGACCAATCAAATGAATTAATTATCATTTTGACTTGTCCTCCTGAACATGACTCAGGACCCTTTATTAATTAAAAATATACCAACCTAAGAGGTGATAACTATGAAACAATTAACCAAAGCAGAAGAAGACATTATGCAAATTCTTTGGGATTTAAATGAGGCAAATGTAGCTGCTATTGTAGAAGAATTCCCAAAACCAAAACCTGCAAACAATACGGTTTCGACCATTGTTAGAATATTAGAAAGTAAAGGCTTTGTAGATTATAGGAAACAAGGAAGAGGTCATGTTTATTTTCCAATTGTAACTAAAGCAGATTATAGCAATAGTTCTATTCAAAAATTAAAGGATGGTTATTTTCAAGGTTCTTTTAAAAGTATGGTTTCCTTTTTTATGAAAAAAAATGACATTAGTATTTCTGAATTGGAATCAATATTGCAAGAGATCAATAAAAAAGAGAAAAAATGATTCATTATATTCTTCAAATATTAGTTTTCCAGTTACTGTTTTTGGTAGCTTATGATTTGTTTCTTAAAAAAGAATTGCATTTTAATTGGAACAGAATTTATTTAATTGTGACTCCAATATTAAGTTTTATTCTTCCTCTAATTAAAATTGAATTCATAAGAAATAATATTCCTGAAGAATATATCATACAACTTCCTGCAGTGATGTTAGGTGGTGCATCATCTGAGTATATAGCTTCCAAGACCCTAAGTGAAATTACTATTGCTGGGACTTCAGCAATTAATACCGCCCTTATCATCCAACTTATTTGGTTAACGGGTATGGTAGTCTCATTGGGAATTTTATGTTTCAAGTTTTATAAAGTATATCAATTAAAACGAAAAGGAGTTTCAATAAAATTATATGGAACGGCGATTATTTGTTTGCCGAAAACAGATACCGCCTTTTCATTTTTAAACACTATTTTTATAGGAGAAGACCTTTCAGAAAAACAAAAAGAAACAATTCTTCTACACGAAAAAATTCATATTCAGCAATATCATTCTATTGATTTATTATTTTTTGAATTTATAAAAATCATCTGTTGGTTCAATCCTTTGGTTTATTTATATCAAAGTAAAATGGTTTTATTACAAGAGTTTATTGCGGATGAAAAAGCAGCTTCTTTAAAAGGGAAAAACGAATATTACAATGGATTACTATCACAAGTATTTAAAACAGAATCCATTTCATTTATCAATACATTTTTCAATCATTCATTAATCAAAAAACGAATTATTATGTTACAGAAATCAAATTTAAAACAAAACAAAATCACTCAATTAAAGTATTTATTACTGGTTCCCATTATCGGAGTTATGTTAACTTATACTTCTTGTACTCAAGAAACCAATGCTCAGGCAGGTACTAATCAAGTTTCAAAAACATCCACTTCATCAAAGAGTGATATCATAAAAAACATTGAAGCTTTAAAAGAATCTATTGCTGTTAAAGGTGAAATGACCAAAGAAGAAGAATTAGCTTTAAAATCATTAATGGTATTAACCGATGGTAATAAATTAGAAAGCCCTTATTATAATGAGGTTAAGGATATTATAGAAATTTCTTTTGGAGTGATACAAAAAGTGCCAACATACCCAGGGTGTAAGGGAGATAATGAAGCATTAAAACAATGTTTTACACAAAATATTATGCAATTTGTAGGAGCAGAGTTTAATACTAAAGTGGAAAATAAAGAGATTTCTGGTAAGCAACGTATTGCCGTGAAATTTAAAATTGATAATACTGGAAAAGTAACTAATGTAGAGGCAAGATCAGAGTTTAAAGAACTAGAAAATGAAGCTGTTAGAGTAATTAGTAGCTTGCCACAAATGTTACCTGGAGAGCATGAAGGTAAAAAAGTTGGAGTACAATATTCACTTCCTATTATTTTCGATATTAAATAAAAACTTATCTCAAAATAATCAAAAAGCCAAATTGTGTTTCAATTTGGCTTTTTGATTTTATGTAATAATCAATTTTGTTATGTTTTAATTTAAAGGGATTTACTATTTTTAACCTATGAAAAATAGATATTTACTACTTACTTTTTTATTCTTGTGTTTGAGCATGTCAAATATAAATGCGCAAGAAATAAATTGGATGACCATTGGGGAAGCAGAAGAAGCCAACAAAAAAGAACCTAAAAAAATACTAATTGACGTATATACAGATTGGTGTGGCTATTGCAAGAAAATGGATGCTACTACTTTCAAGGATAAACACATGATTGAATATTTGAATAAAGAATTCTATTGTGTTAAATTAGATGGTGAAGATAAAAACACCATTACTTATAAAGAGAAGGAGTTTAATTTTGTCGATAAAGGAAGGAGAGGGTATAATGAATTACCTGCCAGTCTTATGCAAGGAAAATTAAGCTATCCTACGTTTGTGTATCTAAATGAAGATTTAGAAGTTTTATTAGTGATGCCAGGATATAGAAAAGCTCCAGAAATGCTTAAAATTGTCACTTATTTAGGAGGTAATTATTATAAGGATATGAAATGGAATGAATATGTTGACCAATCAAAAGGTAAATAATAATTTTAAAGATGAAAATAAGAAAAGTACTTGTTTTATTTGCTTTATCTTTTATAGTTCAGTCGTGTCAATTTTTTGAAACTGAAAAAATATCTTCTGAAACATTTCTTTTAACCGAGAGAAATTCTATTAATTGGAAGGATGTAGATCAATATCCTGTTTTTACAGTTTGTGAAGGTTTCACTGAAAAAGAACAACAAAAACAATGTTTTGAGTCTACATTGTCTGCTCATATTTATTCTTCAATAAATGCAGAAAACACGATTGTTACCAGCGATCTAAACGAAACTTTATTATTGGATTTTATCGTAGATGAAAAAGGAAAGCTCTCAGTTTATTCGATGCAGATAGATAGCTTGTTACAAGCTCAAATTCCATTATTAGAAACTAATATTATACAGGGTTTAGATTCATTACAGCCCATAGCACCTGCCTATAAAAGAGGAATTCCTGTAAAAACAACTTTTAAACTTCCCTTAGTAATTAAGACCAATCATTAAAGATTGAACTTATAGCCTAAAGAAAAATCTAATGGAAACTCACTATTAGATTCTTGTAAAACACTAACAAAGTCATTATACATAAAAGTTAAATAGCCATTGCCAAGTTGATAATCGGCGCCAACTCCAAAGTTTAACATAGCACTAAAGGTGCTAACATTATTTATAACCATTTCTGAATTTTCATCCAATAGAGGCATATCATTTGAATCAAACAAAGGTTCGTTTATATAATCGTATCCTGCAATCTTTGCATTTATAAAAACATCTAACTTTTCTCTTTTCACAAATTTAAAACGGTAGTTTAATGAAAATTGAGAAGCAGAATATTTATAATCAGAGTTTTCAAAAGTTTGCTTAAATCTAACGACCAAAGAATGTCTTTTTAGGATACTATTTTCTACAATTTCAAAATCCACTCCCATGGTTGGAAGCATGATATTTTCAGGATTAGCTGAATAAACACTGTTTGAGATTCCTAAAAAAGCACCTAATCGAGTTTTTATTTTAAAACTATTTTCTTCAACAGTATAATTTGGATCTTTACTTTTATTATAGTCATCAACAAAATCACGTAAACTTGCGGTTGTAAATTTCACTTTATCAACTGCGATAGGGGAATCACTCACTTGTTTTTGTAGTTCCGTTTTATATTCTTCTTGGTAATCACCATCCACTTTACTGTTTTTAAGTTCAGTTATGGTTTCACCTTTCATTACAAAATACCTGTAATTTCCGTCGGTAATGTTCCATAAAAGAGACATAGGTCCTTCCACTTCAGTATTTAATTCAAGTGTGTTTCCATCTAAGGTGTATGTTTTTTGAGCGAATAAGTGGGTTGTAAATAGTAATAATACAACCAGTGAGTATGAAAGTAGGTGTTTCATTTTTTTATGATTTGGTAAGGTTAAAGGTAAAAAAATAATTTTACAATGATAAGTATTAAAAATAAATGCTTTTAAATTTATTTTCTGAAGGATCTTCCCTTCCATTGATAAGAGCCCGAAAAGGTATTTAGAACTACAATGACAGTAATAATAGGATACATTATATTGCTAAAAAGAAAGCTGCTAAGCGACAGTTTAAAATTTAAAGATTGACTGATGGGAGAAATAAATATAAAATCAACAATTACTTTTATTAGTAAAAACCCAAGATAGAATTTAAAGAATGAAGTACTGAAAAAGCTACCCATAAAACCAATAATTATATATAAGTTAGTTAGAAAAACATTCAGGCCAATAAATTGGGATGCGATGTTTTTTTGTTTAGATGTTTTTGATGCCCATCGTACTCTTTGATTAATGAGATCTCTCCAGGTAATTTCTGCTGAAGTCATGACAATAGATTCCTTATTTTTTAAAAATTGAACTCCATTTTTATTTTTTATTATAAAATCTTCCATTAAAAAAATGTCATCTCCACTTGCAATAGAATCGTTTCCTGAGTAACCAGAAACAGTTTTAAATATATCTTTCTTATAAGCCAAGTTGGCTCCATTACAAATAAGAGGATTGTTAAAACCAAAAGCTCCAATGGTTACTGTTTGCAAACTAAAGTTGTCAAATTGTTGATAGGAATTAAGGATGCTCTTTTCTTTTTGATAGTTCACAGGGCCTACCACCATATCGGGTTCGTTTTCTTGTATATAATCATTTAATTTTTGAAGCCAGTTTTTAGGTAAAATACAATCTGCATCTGTGGTGATGATCCATTCGTGTTTTGAAGTTTTAACAGCTTCTGTAATGGCATCTTTTTTAGGAGAAGAAGATTTTCGATTGTTTTTTAGAATGGAATAATTATTAAAATCACTTTCGCTTTCAATGATCTTAACGGATAGATCTGAAGATTCATCATCCACAAAAATTACTTCAAAATGAGAAGAAGGATACTTTAATTTTCCGATAGATTTTAATAAATCGGGAAGATTTTCAGCTTCATTCCGGAAAGGAATCACAATTGAAAAGTGAATCATAGGGTCCGTTTTTTTTATTGGAAATTCTTTTACTTTTTGATAACCAAAAAGTAAAACCAACAGTATGATTATATAAATTATCAATAAGATGCATCCTAAATAGATCATTCTCTTATAGGTTTATAAGTTATTAGGAAATAGGCGCCAATTATAGAAGGGATTATAAAATTTAAAATCCACATACAAAAAACGGTACTTAAAACAATGTTTTCTGATACACCCAAAAGAGAAAACACCCAAACAGCGACACCTCCTTTTATGACCACATCGAAAATAGAAAGTGCTGGAATAATAGAAGCTAAAAAATACATGGAGAAGATATAGGGTATTGCTTCTGTCATATTAATGTATGCTCCAAAAAACAATAATAATTGATAAAATAAATAACCAAAAAATAAGTATCGGATAAATGAAAACAGAATCATTTTTAATTTAATTCCAATGGATAGTCCTTTTAGATTGTCAAATAATTTTGAAATAGTCAATCCTTTAATAATAATTTGCTGCTTTCTAAAAAGGAAACCCACTATTAAAACACCCAAAACAATTAAAGCGAGTATTATAATCTTGAGCACAATGTGATCTATTGCAAATCCAAATTTATTTTTTTTAAATAGAACAATCAAGCCAAAAACCCCAAGGAGGGTTGTGATTAACATTTGAATTGTATTGTGAAACAGGTTATAAAGCATTACTTTTTTACGAAGGTTTTTGTTGAAAAAATATGCTTTAGCTCCATATTCTCCAATCCTATTAGGTGTAGCTAAAGAAACGGTTAAGGATGCTAAACTTTGCTTTAATGAGATTAAAAAAGTAATTGATTTTATTTCCGAAACAATTGTTTTCCATTTTAAAATTTCAAAAAACCAATTAAAAGATGCTAATAGTATAAAGCCAAGTATCGGAAGAAGAGCGTTTTTACTAAAAATCTTTTCAAAAAAACCATATGTGTTTATCGTTTCGTTATGTAAAACTTTCAAATAGATATAGGCAAAAGTAAAAGTCAGTATTAAAACTTTCAGGGCAAGCAAAAGATATTGTTTAGATTTGTGACTTAGTGCGAACATAAAAAGCTAAATTAGTGAATCTTTAATTTGAGAATTAAAAAATTAAATGAATTCTGAAAAAATTATACTAGGTATCGATCCCGGAACCACTATTATGGGTTTTGGACTAATAAAAGTGGTGAAAAAGCAAATGCATTTTTTACAATTAAATGAACTTCAACTTCAAAAATATGACGACCATTATTTAAAATTGAAATTAATCTTTGAGCGAACTATAGAATTAATTGACACTTATAATCCAGATGAAATTGCAATTGAAGCTCCTTTTTTTGGTAAAAATGTACAGTCGATGCTTAAGTTAGGAAGAGCTCAAGGAGTAGCGATGGCTGCGGGATTATCCAGAGATGTTCCTATTACAGAGTATTCACCTAAGAAGATTAAAATGGCAATAACAGGTAACGGAAACGCCAGTAAAGAACAAGTTGCCAAAATGTTGCAAAGCTTATTGCAATTAAAAGAACTTCCTAAAAACTTAGATAGCACTGATGGATTGGCTGCTGCAGTTTGTCATTTCTATAATTCGGGAAGAATACAAATAGGAAAGAATTATACTGGCTGGTCTGCTTTTGTTAAGCAAAATGAAGGGCGAGTAAAAAAATAATAAGATGCAGAATGTCGAAGACTTAAAATATCCTATCGGGAAAATTATTTTTCCAAATTCGATAACTAAAAATCATATTGCAGATTGGACTCAAACTCTTGAGGATTTTCCAAATCAGGCTGAAAACGAAATTCAAACACTTCAAAAAGACGAATTAACATATACTTATAGGCCCAGTGGTTGGAACATAAAGCAATTAGTAAATCATTGTGTAGATAGCCACATTAACAGTGTGACGAGATTTAAGCTTGCTTTAACAGAAGAAAACCCAATTATTAAGCCTTATGAAGAAGCGAATTGGGCAGAGTTATCAGACACTATACATTATGACATAAATGAATCTTTAGTTTTATTAAAATCAATCCATAAGCGTTGGGTGTTTTTATTAAAAAACATGACAAATGATGATTTTAAAAGAACCTTCATTCATCCTGATGGAAATGAAACAATCACTTTAGAAAAAAATCTTTGTATTTACGATTGGCATTGTAAACATCATTTACAACATATTGTCAATGCCAAAAAGTTTAAGTTTTAATTGGATGGCAGGAATCTATATTCATATCCCATTTTGCAAACAAGCTTGTCATTACTGCGACTTTCATTTTTCTACCAGCCTTAAAAGGAAAGAAGAATTAATTACCTCCATTTGTACGGAAATTAGGTTGCGAAAAGATGAAATATCAGACCCTATAAAAACGATTTATTTTGGAGGAGGAACTCCATCATTATTAGAAACAGATGAAATAAAACTTATCATAGAGGAGGTCTATAAAAATTTTGAAGTAGAAAATAATATAGAAGTTACTTTAGAAGCCAACCCAGACGATCTTACTAAGGGTAAATTTTTAGAGCTTTCAAAAACACAAATCAATCGATTGAGTATTGGAATTCAATCCTTTTTTGAAGAAGATTTAAAATTGATGAATAGAGCTCATAACGCTAAGGAAGCAAAAGAATGTTTGGAAAATGCAGTTCAATATTTTGATAATATAAGTATCGATCTCATCTATGGAATTCCTGGAATGAACGATGAGCAATGGGTGGAGAATTTAAACATAGCTTTGTCTTTTGGAGTTCCTCATATATCCAGTTATGCACTTACTGTAGAGCCGAAAACTGCTCTTAAAAAACTCATTGAATTGGGTAAAATACCTAAGGTTAGTGAATCGGACTCTCACCGTCAATATTTAATTTTATTAGATAAAATGAAGAAGGAGGGCTTTGTAAATTATGAGTTTTCAAACTTCGGAAAAAAGGGCTATTTCTCTGAAAACAATACTGCTTATTGGCAAGGGAAGTCCTATTTAGGCTTGGGGCCTTCGGCTCATTCATTTAACGGAAAAATAAGAAGCTGGAATATTAATAACAATATAAAATACATCAATTTTATTCAAAAAAATGAATTGCCTATAGAAAGGGAAACCCTAACTAAAACAGATCGATACAACGAATATTTAATGACAGGATTGCGAACGATGTGGGGAGTTTCGTTAAAAAAAATAAGGAGTGATTTTGGGGAAGTTTTATTAACCTATTTAATGAGCCAAGCTGAAAAATCAATAGAAGACGGTTTGTTGAAAATTGAAAACGATACTTTACTGATTTCTGAAAAAGGGAAATTTTTAAGTGATGGAATTGCAAGTAACCTATTTATGGTCGAATAAAATGCTTATTTTTAAACCATGATTGCACAATTAAAAATTAATGATATTGACAGAAAGATAGATTTATCTAAGCCAATCGATATATCCATACCCTTATCCTCTTCAGATACCAATCCAATTGCTTGGTACTTAAATGAACCTAAAATAGAGCCTGTAAAAGATGGAGATTGGGTAGGGAAAGTAAGTGAAGGTGCTTCCGTTAATTTTAATACTATTGAATTTAATCCTCATGCACACGGAACCCACACCGAATGTATTGGGCATATTACTTCAGATTTTCATTCTATTAATAAAACATTAAAAAAATTCTTTTTTCTGGCTGAATTAATCACGGTTACTCCTGAAGAAAAAGGAGAAGATTTGGTGATTTCAAAAGATCAAATAAAAAAGGCATTAAAAGGAAATAAGCCAGAGGCAATCATCATTAGAACTCTACCGAATACCAATTCCAAAAAAAGGAAAAAGTACTCCAATACAAATTGGGCATATTTACTGGAGGAAGCTGCAACGTATTTAAAGCAAATTGGAATCGAGCATTTGTTAATAGATTTGCCATCTGTGGATAAAGAAAGAGACGAAGGAAAATTATTAGCCCACAAAGCTTTTTGGAATTTTCCAGAAGTTCCGAGATTGGAAGCTACCATTACCGAATTTATATATGCTCAATCTTCAGTTATAGATGGTAGTTATTTATTAAACCTTCAAATCGCATCGTTTGAAAATGATGCCACTCCAAGTAAACCTTTATTATATGAGTTCATATAAATAGAATGAAGCACTTTCTTTATTTCATAATATTCTTATCTTTTTCAAACTTGTTTTCACAAGACTATGAGAGAATAGATGCCACAATCTTATTGTATCCAACTCAATGTGAATCTCCAGAGGAATTATCAAAATTTATCACACGCGACTTTATAACTGAAGAAGAAAAGGTGCGAGCTATTTATAGTTGGATTATTGAAAACATAGCATACGATCCAAAAGAATATAAAAAGTTTGATTATCGATTTTCTAACATTAAAGAAAGAAATAAAAAGGAAGAAATTACCCGTGAAAAAATTATAGGTAGAACACTACAAAAAGGAGTTGCTGTTTGTGAAGGCTATGCGTTTTTATTTGAAAAATTATGCGAATTGCAAGGAATCACAAACTATTTAGTGAGGGGAGATACCAAAACCACATTAGAAGGAATTGGAAAAGAATATGCTACCAATCACGTGTGGAATGTTGCTTATATTGATGGAAAACCTTTTTTGTTTGATCCAACATGGGGAGCCGGTAAATATCATCAAAATTTCATCAAGGAAACCAACTATTATTATTACAAAACCCCACCTAATTTATTTATTAAATTACATTACCCAGATTTATATGAAGATGCTTTATTATCTGAAAAAATAACTAAAGTAGAGTTTTCAGAAATGCCATTAATAATCGATCGAGGTATGTTGATTTCCGATATTGTAACACCTAAAAAAGGGATTGTTTATACCGATATGTATTTTGATGAAATCCAATTTGAGATCAAGAATGCCAATCCAAAAAAAGTTTCTTATTCTTTTAAAAATGTAATAAAAAAAGCTACAAAACAGGTTCAGGATAATGGATTATTAAAGTTTTCAGTACCTTTAGAGTTGGGGGCAAAACAATTATTAATTTATTTTGATGATCAACCCGCTATAGGCTATCAAATACAATAACATGCCATGAATATTGAAGAGCTTAGAGATTATTGTCTTTCTAAAAAAGGAGTTACAGAGTCTTTTCCTTTCGATGAGCAAACGCTCGTATTTAAAGTAATGGGTAAAATGTTTGCATTGTCTGGGTTAGAACATAAACCCACTAAAGTGAATTTAAAGTGTGATCCAGAAAAATCCATTTTATTAAGAGAAGAATACGATGGGCTAATTACTCCTGGCTTTCATATGAGTAAAGTACACTGGAATACAGTGGAAACAGAAATGAACCTCCCGCACAAACTACTCTTAGAGTTAATAGATCATTCATACGAATTAGTAGTTTCAAAACTTACTAAAAGGCTTAAAGAACAGTTGAAAAACAATCATTAAAACACGTAATAGTCTTAATTACAAATAGTTATAAAAATATTTATTGTATATTTGAGTATTAAAAATATTTTTATCCTTTTTTATTGTTAAACTTAGAGTAGAAAAGTTGTCTCCAATTTCATTAAGTTTTGCCTCGAATTTTAGAGAAGTAATTTAATAAACCATTATACTAACTTTAAAATTTCAAATTATGAAAACAACTAACTATTTTTTTATTGCAATAGCAACGCTATTGCTTACAACAACAACCATTTCCGCACAAGATGAAACCCCTGAAAGACCTATGTATGTAACTGCTACAACTATGCATTGGAATATGGAAAAAGAAGATTTTAACATGAAAGAATGGATTGCTTTAGAAAAAGAATATCTTGAGAAAGTAACCATGAAAAATGAGCATGTCATGGGTTCTTCCTACTATATGCACAGATATACTGCTGACAATAGAGAATTAATTTTAGTTAGAACTTTTTCATCTTGGGAAGCGATAGATAAAGCTGGAGAAAGAGATACTGAATTAATAAATGAAGCTTGGCCAGATAAAGAAGCAAGAACTGCTTTTTTCGAGAATCAAGACTCTTATTATGCTCCATTTCATTCAGATGAAATTTATGCAACCATGAGTGGTGCTAAAGTGATGAAAGAAGAACCAGGTGATGATATGATATTATATGTTAGAAAACGTCATTTTGCTAATCCTGAAAATGGAACTAATAAAGAATTTAATGAAATTAGAGATGAGTTTATAGAAAATGTAATCCATAAAAATGAACTTATTAAAGGATATTACCCTAATGGTCATGCTTGGGGATCTGACAAAACAGAATATGTTGAAGGTTTTCTATTCAACTCAATGGCCGATCTTGATAGTTTTGGAGAAAGAAACGGTGAGTTAGTCAAAGAACATTGGACAGATGAAGCAGCAAGAAAGGAAATGAATGAAAAAGGTGCCAAATATTTTACTGGAGTTCATGGAGATTATGTTTATACTTTAATAGAAGAGTTATCAAAATAATAACAAAAAATTTTAATAAAAAAGGATACTATTTGGTATCCTTTTTTTATTTCTAATAGAATAATTCCATATTTTAGTACTCTAAAGTAATAGAATGGATATTCTAACTCAGAGATTAATTCTTAAAAAATATAATGCTTCAGATTTTGAAGATTTTTGCAAAGTTATTTGCAATGACGAAGTGATGATCCATATTTCTAGCAAAGGGCATACAAGGCTTGTTGCAAAAGAAAAGTTTGATATGCTTTTAAAAACCAATCAAGAACATGATTTTTATGGAATTTATAAAGTTCTTTTAAAGGAGACTAATAAAATGATTGGCTTTGCTAAAATAACACCATTTAAGAAAAAAAGCTTAGAAATAGGGTATGCCATATTGCCTCCTTATTGGAGAATGGGATTTACTCAAGAAATGATAAAGACACTGACCAAGCACGGACTAAAATTTTTTCCAGAAAAAAAATTGATGGCAATTGTTAATGAAGGAAATACTGCTTCTGTTAATGTTTTAGAAAAAAATGGATATCACATTTATAAAGAGGAAAGCTTTAGTGGAGCTCCATGTTTTTTATTAGAGTATTCTATAGTGTAAACTCTTTTCTGTATACTCTTGGAGAAGAACCTACAATTTGTTTGAATTTCCGATTAAAATTTGAGATGTTCTGAAACCCTGAAAACTCAGCAATTTCAGCAATGGTTAATTCATTATTAGTCTTTAACAAATTGCAAGATTTCTCAATCCTTAGTTCATTTAAAAAAGTGGTAAACGTTTTATTAGTTCGCTTTTTAAAATACTTGCAAAAGGCATTTTTAGTCATGGCTGCTTCTTGAGAAATGGTTGTTAAAGAGATTTCTTTTTGAAAATTTGCAAGTGTGTAGTTAAAAACTGCACTCATTCGTTTCCCTTCATTATCGTTGAATTTTTTTAGTGATACAAAAGAAGAAAGGGATTCACTTTTGTTTTTACTAATAAGCTTCAATAAAGATAAAAAAGAGATAAAACGTTCTAATTTATGGGCTTTAAAGATGGTTTCGAAAATAAGTGTACATTCTTTGGAAGCTTTAATTTTAATGCCATTTTCAACTTTATGAAATAATGATTGTAAGGGTTTTAATTCTTCAATTTCAAAGAAACCATTCCCAAACGAATCCTTAGTAAAAAAAAGAGTTAACATATGGGACTCATTAGTAATGTTAGAATCCGAATTAAATACGTGAGGTAAATTACTTCCAAAAACAAACAGATCCCCTTCTTGATAGCTGTTGATGGTGTTTCCAACTAATAAGGAACCTTCTCCTTTTTTTATATAACTAATTTGGAGCTCTTTATGTTGATGTAATTGAGAATAAAAAACTGCTTCTTTATCCTCTTGTAAAATCAGCGCATCTTTTTTTGACTTTATAATGGTAAACGGTAATACTTTCATAATGATTGATAATTATTCAAAAATATAAAATATATTGACTATTTGGATAAAATAATATCATTATTTGATAAATGCGAATTAAAAAACAGGAGGTATTACCCGTTAATTTTATCAAAAAAATATAACAGTATGAAATTTCAATGGAATGGCGTAATGCCAGCAGTTACTACTAAGTTTTCGAATGAAGATGTTTTAGATTTAGGTATGTTTTCAACAAACATAAAAGCACAGATAGAAGCAGGAGTTCATGGAATTGTTTTAGGAGGTACTTTAGGAGAAGCGAGTACTTTAAATGATTCAGAAAAAAGAATACTAACTACCGAGACCGTAAAATTAGTGGAAGGTAAAATTCCAGTGATGATTAATATTGCAGAACAAACCACAAAAGGAGCGATATTGGCTGCCAATAAAGCAGAAGAAGATGGAGCAAGTGGTTTAATGATGCTTCCTCCAATGAGATATAGTGCGGGGGATCGAGAAGTAGTAGAATATTTTAAAGCGGTTGCGACTAATACTAAACTTCCAATTATGGTTTATAACAATCCTGTTGATTATAAAACTGAAGTTACCTTAGATATGTTTGAAGAATTATTAAAATGTAAAAACATTCAAGCCGTTAAAGAATCGACGCGAGATATATCTAATGTAACGAGAATTAAAAATCGCTTTGGTAATCGTTTAAAAATTATGACGGGTGTAGATACCTTGGCTTTAGAAAGTTTATTAATGGGTGCTGATGGATGGGTTGCAGGATTGGTTTGTGCATTTCCTAGGGAAACAGTTGCTATTTATGAACTTCAGAAAGCAGGAAGAATTAAAGAAGCACTTGAAATTTACAGATGGTTTTTACCTTTGTTAGAGTTAGATATTAATTCTAAATTAGTACAAAATATAAAATTGGCAGAAGTAGCTACTGGTATTGGTACTGAAAATGTGAGAGCTCCTCGTTTACCATTAATTGGGACTGAAAGAGACCATGTTTTAAAAATTATAGAAGCGGGTTTAAAAAATAGACCACATTTACCAAATTATAAAAATCTATAATGTTAGAAATTAGACCCACTTGCGAGAATTGTAATAAAGAATTACCATACGATTCTAAAGAAGCAATGATTTGTACTTTTGAATGTACTTATTGCTGCGATTGTGTCGAAAATATATTAAAAGAAGTTTGCCCTAATTGCGGGGGTGGATTTACACAAAGGCCCATTAGGCCTAAGAATTTACTAGAAAAATATCCAGTGTCTAAACATATTGTTTTTAAACCAGTGGATGTTATTAAACATAACAATTTAATAAAAAACAAAAAATGATTACAGGTGAAAATCATATTGGGAATCAACGTTCCGCAATGGGAGATAAAACGTATACCACGTTTAACCCAAAATTAAATATAGAAAACAATCAGAGATTTACAGAAGCTACCTCCGAAGAAATTAATCAAGCAGTTGATTTAGCTTCAGAGGCTTTTAAAACTTTCAATAAAAAATCTGGTCAAGAAAAAGCAACCTTTTTAAGAGCTATTGCTGATGAAATTTTGGCTATGGGAGACGAATTAATTGCTTTATATCAGTCTGAAACAGGTTTGCCTGAAGGAAGAGCAAAAGGTGAAAGAGGAAGAACTATGGGGCAATTAACCAGCTTTGCAGCCATGTTAGAAGAAGGTTCTTGGGTAGAAGCAACTATAGACACTGCCGATTTAGATAGAAAACCGATCCCTAAACAAGATATTAGAAAAATAATGGTGCCTTTAGGGCCCGTAGTTGTTTTTGGTGCTAGTAATTTTCCTTTTGCTTATTCAACTGCTGGTGGAGACACTGCTTCAGCTTTAGCAGCTGGCTGTCCTGTAATTTGTAAATCTCACCCTATGCATGCCGGTACAGGCGAAATGGTTTCAGAAGCTATCATTAGAGCGGCGAAAAAAACCAATATGCCCAATGGTGTATTTTCAAATTTAAATAGTTCAGGAATTGAAGTAGGTATAGAGTTGGTTACGCATCCAGGGGTTAAGGCTGTAGGATTTACAGGTAGTATTCAGGGAGGAAGAGCTTTATATGATCTCGCTGGACAAAGAGACGAACCGATTCCTGTTTTTGCCGAAATGGGGAGTATTAATCCCGTAGTTTTATTACCAGAAGCGACTCAAAAAAGAGGAGAGGATATTGCTAAAACATACGCAGGTTCTATTACTTTAGGGTCAGGTCAATTTTGTACCAATCCAGGTTTAATACTTGGAATAAAAAACGATTCTTTGACTAATTTTATAAACACTCTTTCTGAAGAAATAGTAAAATTAGAACCTTCTTGTATGCTTCATCCTAATATTATTGGGAATTATGAAAGAAATAAACAAAATGTATTGCAACAAGGAGGATTAACTGTGAAAGCAGATTATCAAGAAGATGTTGCAGTGAATCATGCAAGACAAACTATTGTAACTGTTGAAGGAACTACTTTTTTAAATAATACCACTTTGCATCAAGAAGTTTTCGGACCATTTTCTATGGTAGTACAATGTAATGATGCCTCAGAATTAGAAGAAGTGATCCATCATTTAGAAGGGCAATTAACGGGAACTGTTTTAGGAGAGTTAAATGAATTGCAAAAATTTAATACGGTAATTGATGCTCTTCAAAATAGAGTTGGAAGAATAATATTTAATGGGGTTCCAACAGGTGTTGAAGTATGCCCAGCAATGCTTCATGGAGGCCCTTATCCATCATCAACAGACAGTCGATTTACCGCTGTTGGAGTTCATTCTGTAAAGAGATGGGTTCGTCCATTTAGTTTTCAAAGTTGGCCAAATGAATTGCTGCCAAATGAATTGAAAAATGAAAATCCAATGGATATTACCAGGTTTGTAAATGGTCAAAACACCAAGGATAAAATATAAGTAAATATGAGAATTTTCGTGCGAGTTTCTTTTTTGATATTTTTAGTATTAATGAGTTGTTCTAAGAATTCAAAGAAATCTGAATCAGAAGTATTACAAGCTATTATTACTGAAATGGAAGAAAGAAACTCCTACGATGATGATAAATATCCATTAGGCTTATTCTCTAAAGAGCATTTTGAGAAAGAAGCAACCTATGCTAAAGAACAATTAGAAAAATTAAATGAGATCAATCCATCTAGTCTAACAGAAACAGAATCCATCTCATTAGAATTATTAAAATTTCAATTACAGGATGCGATTGATTATTTTGAATTTGAAAGGTATTTAAATCCATTATTATCAGATTCTGGATTTCATAATAATTTTTCTTTTATGGTTCGACCCTTTCAGAATTATAAGCAAATAAAATCCTATTTAACGAAACTAAATGCAATCCCAGATCGAGTAAATCAGTTTTTACCATTATTGCGAGAAGGTCTAGAAAAAGGAGTTTCACAACCTAGAGTGATTTTTAATGGATATGAATCTTCTTATAATGATCACATAGTTGAAAATTACGAAGAAAGCTATTTTTTTAAGCCTTTTAACAACCTTCCTAGTACCTTAACAACCTCTCAAAAAGATTCAGTTTTAGTAGCTGCTAAAGAAGCAATCACCAAGAATGTGATTCCTCAATACAAAGTAGTAAAAGCTTTTTTTGAAGACGAATATTATCCAAAGACAAGAACTTCACTCGGAGTTTCTGAAACACCTAATGGAAGGGAATATTATCAAAACAGAATTAATTATTATACCACAAGTGCACAATATACAGCAGATGATATTCATGCCATTGGTTTAAAGGAAGTAGCAAGAATAAAATATGAAATGGAGAAAATTATTTCAGAATTAAATTTTCAAGGTAATTTTTCAGAGTTTTTACAATTTCTTAGAACCGATCCGCAGTTTTATGCAACAACACCAGAACAATTGCTAATGATAGCAAGAGATATGGCAAAAAGAGCTGATGAACAATTACCAAGATTTTTTAAAACATTGCCAAGAAAACCTTACGGAGTGGCACCAGTACCAGATGCAATCGCTCCAAAGTATACTACAGGAAGGTATGTAGGAACTAGTAAAAACAGTACTGATCCTGGTTATTATTGGGTCAATACTTATGATTTGCCGAGTCGCCCTCTTTATGTATTGCCTTCTTTAACGGTTCATGAAGCTGTACCCGGACATCATTTACAAGGCGCATTAAATTTAGAACTAGGGGATAGTATTCCTCAATTTAGAAAGAATACGTATTTATCTGCTTATGGAGAAGGTTGGGGCTTGTATTGTGAGTTTTTAGCTGAAGAAATGGGTATGTATACGACTCCATACGAACAGTTTGGTAAATTAACTTATGAGATGTGGCGTGCTTGCCGTTTAGTAGTAGATACAGGTATCCACTCTAAGGGTTGGACAAGAGAGCAGGTCATTAATTATATGTCTGAAAACACAGCACTTTCCATTCATGAAATTAATACGGAAACAGATCGATATATTTCTTGGCCTGGTCAAGCATTATCATATAAAATAGGAGAAATTAAAATCAGGGAACTTAGAAAAAAAGCTGAATTAGCATTAGGAAGCTCTTTTGATATTCGTGATTTTCATGAGGTTGTTTTAGAACAAGGTACCGTTACCTTGGCTATATTAGAAAATAGAGTCAATAGTTATATTGAAAAAAATAAAGATGAGTAAAACCATTTATAAGTGCATTGATGCACATACTTGTGGAAACCCTGTAAGAGTAGTGACTACGGGTCGTCCAAATCTTCTTGGAGATTCTATGAGTGAAAAAAGGCAACATTTTTTAAAAGAATACGATTGGATCCGGAAAGGCTTGATGTTCGAACCAAGAGGTCATGATATGATGAGCGGAAGTTTCTTTTTTGAAGCTCAATTTCCAGAAAATGATTTTGGTATTTTATTTATTGAAACTTCAGGGTGCTTGCCTATGTGTGGACATGGTACTATAGGTGCTATAACCATTGCAATTGAAGAAGAATTAATAATACCCCTCACCCATGGTAAAGTTAGAATGGAAACTCCTGCTGGTTTAGTAGAAATAGATTACCAACAAACCCTTGGTAAAGTGGAATGGGTAAAATTGAAAAATGTAAAATCTTATTTAGTTGAAGAAAATTTAACCATAGAATGTCCTGAACTTGGAGAAATCACTTTCGATGTTTCTTATGGAGGGAACTATTATGCAATTGTAGATCCACAGAAAAATTTTAATGGAGTCCATAATTTTACTGCAGGGAAATTGATTCAATACTCCCAAATTGTTAGAAAGCGTATTAATGAAAAATATCCTAATAGATTCATCCATCCAGAAAATGATACTATTAGAGATGTAAGTCATATGTTATGGACAGGAGAGGCTATAGACCCTAAATCTTCTGGGCGTAATGCAGTGTTTTATGGAGACAAAGCTATTGACAGAAGCCCATGTGGAACGGGTACTTCAGCAAGAATGGCTCAGTTATATGCCAAAGGAAAACTTAAAAAAGGAGAAGAATTTATTCACGAAAGTTTTATAGGTTCTACTTTTATAGGTAGGATTGAAGAAGAGACAGAATTAGAGGGTAAAAAAGCAATCATTCCAAGCATTCAAGGATGGGCTAAAATTTACGGATATAACACTATTTTGATTGATGATGAGGACGATCCTTATGCACATGGATTTCAAGTAATTTAATATGAAAAAGAAGGTTATTATTATCGGGGGCGGAATTATAGGTTTGTGTTCTGCGTATTACCTTATTAAAGAAGGGCATCAAGTAAGCATTATTGACAAATCCAATATTTCTCAAGGAGCTTCCTTTGTGAATGCAGGATATATTACTCCGAGTCATATTATTCCATTAGCTTCTCCTGGGATCATAACAAAAGGTATTAAATGGATGTTTAATTCTTCTAGCCCCTTTTATGTAAAGCCACGTTTAGATAAAGAATTTTTACAATGGGCTTGGGCTTTTAAAAAATCTGCGACAGCTTCAAAAGTAGAAAAATCAATACCTCTAATTAAAGATATCAATATTTTAGGTAGAGAATTATATGAAGAAATTAAAGCTTCAAAAGATTTCAATTTTCATTACGAAAGAAAAGGACTTTTAATGCTGTATCAAACAGATAAGGCTGGTGAAGAAGAATGGGAAATTGGTCAAAGAGCAATTCGAGAAGGTTTAAATGTGAAAAATATTTCTGCAGAAGAAGTGAAAAAAATGGAACCTAAAGCAAATATAGATTGCAAGGGTGCTGTTTATTTTGATTCAGATGCACATATGACTCCTCAAGATTTTATGACAGAAATGGTTTCTTTTCTAAAAGACCAAGGAGTTATATTTTACACAGATGAAGAAGTATTAGACCTAAAATCTTCTGAAGGAAAAATTAAAGAGGTTATTACCTCAAAAAAGACAATTAAAGCAGACGAATTTATTGTAGCAGCAGGTTCTTGGAGTCCATTACTTACTAAAAAATTAGGAGTTAAAATTCCCATTCAAGCTGGAAAAGGTTACCGGATTAATGTGGGAAGAGAAACAGGAATTTCGATCCCTGCTATTTTAGTAGAAGCAAAAGTAGCGGTAACTCCAATGAGTGGGTTTACACGATTTGCAGGCACTATGGAAATTGCAGGAATCAATGAATCCATAAATCCACAAAGGGTAAAAGCAATAAGCACTGCTGCATCACAATATTATCAAGGTTTAAAAATAAATCAAAAAGAGATCGGCCAAGCTGCATGTGGGTTGCGTCCTTGTTCTCCAGACGGATTGCCTTATATTGGAAGAGCAAACAGTTATAAAAACTTAACGATAGCCACAGGTCATGCTATGATGGGTTGGAGTCTAGGACCTTCTACGGGTAAAATTATTTCCGAAATTATTTCAGATAAAAAACCATCTTTAGACATCCATGCATTTCATCCCAATAGAAAATTTTAATATGAGATACGAAGCCATTCCCAACCGTTTATTTATTAAAAATAGAAAGAATTTTAATTCAGAAATGAAAGAGAATTCGATTGCTATTTTAACATCCAATGATGTAAAACACAATAATGCAGATGATGTCATGTCGTTCACTCAGAATAATGATTTATTTTATTTATGCGGAATCGATCAAGAAGAATCTATTTTGATTTTATATCCAGACGCTTATAAAGAAGATAATCGAGCAATATTATTTATTAAAGAAACCAATGAAACCATTAAGATTTGGGATGGTGAAAAACTAACTAAAGAACAAGCTTCTGAGGTTTCTGGAATTGAAAGAGTAGAGTGGGTTCAGGACTTTGAAATGGTCTTACAATACATGGCTTTTGAAGCAGATGGGTTTTATTTAGGGCATAATGAACATTTAAAAAGAGTTACAAAGGATCAGGAAACTCAGCAAGATCGAATGATAAAATGGTGTAAAGAAAAATATCCTTTACACGATTATTACAGAGCAGCTAAAATTACTAGAAACCTTAGGCCTATTAAATCAGAAGACGAAATAGCTTTAATTCAAAAAGCAGCAGATATTAGTGTAGAAGGGTTTCATAAAGCTCTTAAAGCTGTTGGCCCTAATACGATGGAATACGTAGTTGAAGCTGAATTAATACATACTCTAATTAAAAATGGAGCTACAAGACACTCCTTTAAACCTATAGTTGCTTCAGGGAAAAATGCTTGTGCCTTGCATTATAACACCAATGATGCTGTGTGTAAAGATGGTGATATGGTTTTGCTTGATTTTGGTGTTTGTTATGCAAATTATAACAGTGACACTACCCGTTGTTTTCCAGTAAATGGAAAATTTTCTATAAGACAAAGAGAGGTTTATTCTTCCGTATTACATTGTTTGAATGAGGGAAGTAAATTATTAATGCCAGGAGTTATTTCTTCGGAATATGAAGTGAAAATGGCACTTTTAGTGGAAGCAGAATTAATTAAATTAGGTTTGTTAAATGCCGATGAGGTAGCCAAACAAGACCCGAAAAAACCATTGTATAAAAAATACTTTATGCACGGTACAGCTCACCATATGGGATTAGATGTTCATGATGTAGCATTGTATTCTCGTCCTTTTGAAGCAGGTATGGTATTGACTTGCGAGCCAGGAATTTATATTTCAGAAGAGGGTATAGGCTGTCGTTTAGAAAACGATTATGTTCTTACCGTTAACGGTCCTATCAATTTAACAGAGGCAATGCCCATTGAAATTGATGAAATTGAAGCTTTAATGAAATAAGAGTTTTTGCTTAGGCATCATATTCAAAATAAAAATGACAAAAAAAATCCCTTCTGTTTTCACAGAAGGGATTTTATATTTATTAAGAGAGCTTAATGCTTACTCTTTGATCAAACGTTTTACAACACTTGATTGTTCACCTGTAATCTGTA
>OJDV01000181.1_pt1 | contig 26031 bp, 21 predicted proteins | sample 1592911 | NCBI WGS metagenome assembly OJDV01 (sample SAMN05416860, study PRJEB24817) | seawater metagenome | isolation source: Sea water | place: Canada:Atlantic | collected 2013-11 | reverse complement strand
AGATTTCTGCCTGTCTCGTGGGCTCGGAGATGTGTATAAGAGACAGTTTATAATCTTAGCACAGGTTAGATTATTCGACTATTATCAATTTTATTTGAGTAATTTCTGTTGCACAAACCCCAATAAATTTGCCATCGCCCAGTACATGACCATAACAGCAGGGAAAGGATAGAATAATATCAAAAAGCTGGCAGACATTAAGTACAGTTTGGTTTTCTGTTTTTTGTTATCAGATTGAGAGGCGTGCTTATCTTTGTGCAAAACAGTGGCAGTTAATGTGATTATTGTCATTATAATCGGCATAAGATTAAAATATTCACCTAATAAGGGAATGTTGAAACCTAACGGCAAAAGCATGTCTGGCTGACTTAAATCACTAAACCAAAGAAAAGATTGATTCAGAAATTGAGGCATTTCACCCAATGCGTTAAATATGGCAATTAATATTGGAATTTGGATCAGAAAACTTAGCATGGGTTTTAGGGCATAAAAAGGAGAGACTCCTAAATCTTTATGCGCCTTCATTGAAAAGTGATGGGCCTTTTCACCTTTGTACTTTTTCTTTATCTCTGCTAAACGGGGTTGTAATTGACTATTGATTTGTGAAACCCTTTGTTGGCTTTTAGCTGTCATTATTGATACTGGTAATAATATGAGTTTAATTAATAACGCAAATATCATAACAACAATCCCCCAGCTTAGTGATGTCGAACTTTTAATAAAAACCAACAGAGATTCTGATATTTTTGCAACAATTGCAAATGGTTTCCATAAATGGTTGTATCGGATTTGATCCAATTCAGGGGCAAAATCAGACATTTGTGTTTTGTTTAAGACATTAATTATAGGTGTTGTGATATCTGATTTAATCGATAACTGCTGATTGCCATCAAAACTTATTTTGGCACCCGAGGATTTAATCAATAACACATTGAAACGTCCTGAAACCGCTAACCATTGATTATTCTCTAAGGAGGTTTCTTTTGTGCTGTCTCTGTCTAATCCAATAATTGACTCAGAATCAATAACATAGTATTGCACTTGATTAAGATAAATAGCCAAGCCACTGTATGGATATTGCTCTTTAATTTGAGAGTCAATAATATAGTTTAAAGTTATCTTGTTGTTTAAATCAAAATTAATATCTGATGCTGAATCTGCTTTTACAGGTATGCAAAAAATCAATAGATTTAATAGTAGAGTTTTACTTATTAACGATTTCATACAGTAGTTTCGCTCCAGTTTGAGCAGATTGTGTCAATGAATAAATGTCATTATCAAATGTAACACCTTGGTATTGCTCAAGAGTTGATTCTATGTGGTTGCCGATATTATCAATATCATTCATGGCAACTATGCAGCCAATTTTCTCTCGGATACTGACTTCAAAGGGTTGGATATTGATGTCTTGATAATCAGGGTTGTTTACTTTTCGTGGCACGTCGATAAAAACCACTGGTTTATTAAGCCCAAAAGCATAATCTAATGCAGCACCAGACCAATCGCAAATCATAATGTCGGAATCATGTAAAGAGTCTTGGCCAGCAACATTGGCTTCATAACTAAATAACGGATTATTTTTATATTTGTTTACAATGGCATCAACTTTGGCTTTGGCAAAAATAATGGTTTGTGGATGCGGCCTTAAGGTCAGTTGGAAACCATGATCCAAAATTTTGTCAACCACTTGAGATCCCATTAACTCAATAATAGAATCATCTCCCCATGAAGGGGCTAATAACACATGTTTTGGTGTGTTTGATTTTTTTTTGCGGTTTTTTGCAGAATCAATGATTGCATCCAATCGTTCATACCCATGCTCATACAAATCTTTTTCTTTGAGATTATAATGAGATTCTAAAGCGCGAATTTCAGCTTTATGGTGGGGCGCAGCACAAAATATACTGTCATAATGATCCAAAGCACCAGGGCGATAGACCATGTGCAAACTTACCAAGGAATGTTGTGTATAGACGTAATGAACCTTGTGTTTTGAACGTTTGACCTGGTACTGGTTGATGTCAGGCATAGTCATTACCATGACATCTGTTTCAATGTTTTCAAAAAACCAATTTCTTACCCAACTTTCATCGATTAAAAAACTGTGGTAGTTTTTGTGTTCGATAGCAAGACCTGGGTCATTTTTATTGGAACTGACATAACAAATCGGCAAATCATACTTATCTAATAAGGTTGTTATCATCCCTTGTAAATGGACCCAATAATTTTTGCCTTCAGAATAAAAAACCAATCGGCGTTTGCTTTTATCTAATTGATTAAAGGCGATGGCATTTTTGATGTGTTTAAAAAACTGAAACATGGAGTCAGAAATTTACTGTTTTTTTGCGATTATTCGCACCACAAAAGGATCTTCTTCTTTGTATTTTGCCATGCCTTGTCCGATGTGATTGTATTCAATCTGATAACCCAAATCCGTTAAGCGTTGATAAAATACATCTGTGTCGACATAACGGCGATAATGCCCACCAAAATGTTTATCTAATAACTCGTCTTCTTTTGATCTGAATTCAAAATAAATTAATTCATCCTTTTGCATACAGGTTGATAAAGTATTTAATATGGCTTGTTCCTGATTGTCATCCAATGAATGCATGACAAATCGAGAATAAAAAATAACAGTGTTGTCTTCTGCTTTATCTCGGGCTGAAGAAATTGCTGTGCTAACATCTTCAATAGATGTCAAATCGGCTTGAACAAAAGTGGCATGTTCAACATCGCGTTTTTTACTTTCTTTTTTACAACTTTCTATGGCTTCATGAGATAAATCTAAAGCCACTGTTACGTGCCCTTGAGAGGCAAAGTACAAAGAGTCCCTACCATTTCCACTGCCAAGTTCAACAATGACAGCATCATCAGGAATTTCTGTTAAAACGCAGACACAAAATTGTGAAGGCGTGTGCTTGAAATTAGATTGGTAAAATTTATCCCAATAGTCTTTGTTGACTTCGATGTTTTTCTTTTCCATTGATTTATTCTTCTTCATCTTCATCGAATGAAGTTTTTTTACCAGTAAAAAATGACTTCAACTTGTACCAATAGGTTTTAATGGTGACGCCTATTGCAACAATCGCACCAATAATTGCGGTCATGATTGCACTGCCTGAACCTGGGTCAATGTAGGCATGTGCTACAATTGGCATAAATAACAGTAGAAGGAAAAGCTTCATTTAAAATTCCTATTAATAAAGTGACTAGACATTTTAATGTTTATCCCTATAATTTACAATTGCGATGTTAATTGATAATTAATAATGATTAAAAATACCATGAATCTCTTTAAATTGATGAGATTACAACAAGCGATAAAAAACTTATTTATTTTTATGCCCTTATTTTTTGCAGGCATGATTATGGATATGGCTTTGTTGCATTTGGCATTATTGGCATTTGTGTCCTTTACTTGTGTTGCCAGTGCGGTGTATATATTTAATGATTTCAATGACATTGAAGATGATAAATTACACCCAAAAAAGAAACACAGGCCCTTAGCTGCATCATTGATATCAACAAAAATGGCGGTTATTGTTATGCTGTTATTGTTATCATTGGGTTGTGGTTTAATGTATTTTATATCTTTGACTGCATTACAAATATTGTTGGCATATGTGTTGATGAATGTGGCTTATAGTTTGGCATTGAAAAAAATAGCCATTATCGATGTCAGTATAATAGCCATTGGATTTGTGCTTAGATTGGTGATTGGATCTGTCGTGACCGATGTGCCTTTGTCCATGTGGATAGTGGTGATGACATTTTTATTGGCGCTTTTTATTGCATTGGCAAAAAGACGTGATGATGTCATCATTTTTGAAGAAACAGGCAAGAAAATGCGGGCCGCTATCAAAGGTTATAATTTAAAATTTTTAGATGCTTCATTGGTAATCATCGCTGCTGTGATTATTGTTGCCTATTTGTTGTATTGTGTTTCACCAGAGATAACACAAAGGCTAGGTACCCATTATTTATACATCAGCACATTATTTGTCATCATGGGTTTGTTCAGATACCTACAAATCACCTTTGTCGATAAAAATAGCGGCTCTCCAATTCAATTGGTTTTTAAAGATGCATTTTTGCAAGTTGTGATTGTTTTGTGGCTGTTGTTTTTTTCTTGGATTCTGTATTAATGCGCTTAAAATCCTGGGGCAATTATCCACATGTAGAAGGCGAAAATTATCCTGTCGTCAGTGATGATGATTTGACTGATGTTCTTACTCAAAAAACATCCTTAATAGTTCAAGGCAATAACCGAAGTTATGGTGACAGTGCTTTTGCGCAAACTGTGATTGATATGAAGGCAAGGGACCATTTTTTAGATTTTGATACAAAAAAAGGCATACTAGAATTACAAGCTGGAGCTTTGATTTCTGATGTGTTGGAATCAATCGTTCCAAAAGGATGGATACTGCCTGTATTACCAGGAACCCAATTAATTACAATAGGCGGTGCGATTGCCAGCGATATACATGGAAAAAATCACCACAATGTCGGCACATTTTGTCAGTTCGTAAAATCATTAAGGTTAATGCTCAGCAATGGCGAAATAATTAAATGTTCGAACACTGAAAATGTACAAGCGTTTCGTGCCACTTGTGCTGGCATGGGATTAACGGGTATTATCTTAGATGCCACCATCCAATTGGCTCCCATTTCATCTAATAGGATAAAACAAACTTCGCATAAAACTAAAAATTTAAAACATACTTTTGAAATCTTTAATGAAAATAATGACAGCAGTTATTCTGTTGCATGGATAGATTGTTTGGCAAAAGACCAAGAGTTGGGAAAAAGTGTTGTTATGCTTGGTGAGCATGAGACAGAAGGAGAATTAGAGTACAAATACAAGAGCCGACATAAAATGCCATTTTACCTTCCTTCTTTTGTGTTAAATTCATGGAGCATTAGACTGTTCAATTGGCTTTACTATTTTAAAACCAAAAAAAAATCACAATCTGTGCAGTTACAATCTTTCTTCTTTCCGTTGGACAGCATAGTTGATTGGAACAAAATGTATGGCAAGAGTGGTTTTGTTCAATACCAATGCGTTATTCCTTTAGAGCACAGTTATGAAGGCATAAAGGCCCTTTTAAATAAGATATCTGATTCAAAACAAGGATCTTTTTTAGCTGTATTAAAACGCATGGGTTGTGCGAATGACAATCTACTGTCGTTTCCTATGGAAGGTTACAGCTTGGCATTAGATTTTAAAGTCAACAAAAAGACTCTTGAGCTTTTAGACACATTAGATGAAATTGTAAAACAATATAATGGCCGTTTGTATTTATGTAAGGATGCGCGCATGAGCGAGGATACCTTGAATCATGGCTATAAAAATGCTGAAAAGTTTAGGAAGTTCAGACAAGACACAGAATCAAATAAAACATTTAATTCCTATCAATCTACCAGGTTAAAATTATGAGCACAGTGTTAATTATAGGTGCTAACAGTGACATTGCAAAAGCAACTGCGCGTGTTTATGCGGGTTTTGGTTATGATTTGATCTTAGCCGCTAGCAGTTTAGAAGTTCTTGATCCCTTTGTAAATGACTTAAAGATTAGGTATGACCGAAACATTGATACTATAGAATTAGACATACTAAATTATCAGAGCCATGCAGAAATATGTAAAAACATCCCTAAACACATTGACGGCGTTATTGTGGCTGTTGGTTATTTGGGTGATCAATTCAAATCTCAAAATGACTTTGATGAAACTCAAAAAATTACCGATACTAATTACACAGGTATTGTGAGTGTGCTTAATATCATAGCTAATGATTTTGAAAAGAGAAAATCTGGTTTTATTGTGGCCATTAGTTCAGTAGCAGGAGAGCGAGGTAGAAAGAAAAATTACCAATATGGTGCTGCTAAGGCCGCATTAACAACTTATTTATCAGGTTTGAGAAACCGATTGTATGATAAGGGTGTTTCGGTACTAACTGTCAAACCGGGATTTGTATTGACCAAAATGACCCGTGGTCTAGATCTTCCAGAAAAATTAACAGCACAGCCAAAAGAAGTGGCATTAGCCATATATTCAGCGCAACAGAAGGGCAAAGATACATTGTATTATTATAAAAAATGGCGACTAATAATGTGGATTATTCGCATGATTCCTGAAAAAATATTCAAACGTCTGGATTTATAGAAAATAGCTAAATTTTTAACTCCATCAAATCGATTAAACCTATATTTTTGAGACTTACCTAACAAAAATTAAAATTTAGTGAATTAATCCTATTCAAAGATTCAATTTGCCAGTAAATTTAATGACAGTCAATGTGGGAATTGGATAATAATCGTGGTGAATGGGAACGAAAGAAATCAAATATCAGAAAATGCTCTGTTATGGAAGCAGCAATCTGATTCAACAAATGCTGATATAAACACTCAATGGTTGAAATCAAATGTGGTAGATTTTAATGATATTTCATTGAAAAATTGTACCTGGGTTTATTCACATGTGCCAAAAACAGCTGGCACTGCATTGGAAAGTTATTTGATTCAAGCATTTGAGTTAAAGCATGTCTTGAATATTGATGCAGTTGATTTAAACGAGTTGCCAGAGTGTTTGTATTTAAGGAGCAGATTGCCTCAGTTTATTACGGGTTATCATCCACTTAACGGCATGTTGTATCAATTGCTAAATAACGAGAAAGTGGTTCACATTAGTATGATGCGTGACCCTATTGAACGCATTGTCTCATTTTTTAACCACAACATTACCCAAAGGTTCCGCTCGAAAAACCACAGTGGTGAAAATTTAAGTTTTGATGAGTATATTAATCAATCACATTTAAAAGAAATCAACAATGGTCAATCCAGAAGATTGGCTGGAGTGATCGACTCTGATGAAGAGATCAGCGATAAAGAACTCTATTTTAAGGCCAGGTTTGCCATTGATAATTGTTTTACTGTTGTTGGTGTAACAGAATTTTTCTCACAATTTCATAAATTAATTGCAAAAAAATGTGGTGTTATATTTCATGATTTACCACCAATTACGCGATTAGAAACAAAAGTACAATTGGCCAATCTCAAACCAGAACAAATTAAAATCATTAAGCAAAAGAATAAAGTAGACATTCAATTGTATCAATATGTTCGCTCTAAATTTTTAAATCTCATTAATTCATAATTAATACAATTCAATTATTGTCCTGATTTTAATTATTTCTGTCCTAATACTAATAATGCAATTACATTAAAACACCTATAATTAAGTTTTTAATATATAAACTTAATTCTTATGTCTCATTTAAAAATAGTACTTTTCACATTGTTAATAACAATCAACATCAATTCACATGCGGCGGGCGGGCCAGATGCTTATGGCTATACTTGGCTAGACAGTAATGACCCCGGAGGTCCAGCCTATAGCTGGGTTGATATCAGTACTATAGGGACTGAAATTGTGGGTTTAGGCGATGATAATTCCATTCCATCAATTCCCATGGGACTAACATTTGGTTATTATTGGACAGATTACTCTTATCTAAATATAGGTGCAAATGGATGGTTGGGTTTTAATGATTTTGGTAACTTAGCCGTGTGTTTTGATGATATTCCAACCGAAGGTGGGTCAGCTGATAATTTTGTATCGCCATTCATGACAGACATTAATTTTGCTGGTGTCAATAATCCAAGTAAAGCCTATTATTACCATGATGAAGTAAGTAATGAGTTTATTGTCAGTTATGTGGATGTGCCTTATTATAAGGACAATGCTGATGGTTTTCTTGGTTCTAATACTTTTCAAGTGATATTTTCAGGCGACGATAATAGCATAACATTTCAATATGAAGACATGGATCAAGAAAATTATGAAATTAACCAAAATTGTCCGAATACCCTATTAATAGGAATGGAAAATGTCAGTGGTAGTATTGGTTTAGAAACGCACCATGATGTATTGCCAACAGATAATTATGCGGTTAAATTCAATTATCCAGATATGCCTTTACTGGAGGTTATTGACCTGGCACCAATTTGGAATCAAAACACCAACAATACAGCGATACAATACGAAGCCAATCAAGACATTGATTTAATGGTAAATGTTGGAAATCTGGGAAATACAGACTCCCTCTCACCCATTGATGTACTGATAGAAGTATTAGATGATGAGGACAATATAGTCTATACTGATTCAATGCAAATTAACCAATTGTTGTCTCAGCAAGCCAGTACATTGAATCTGACTAATCCAATGAATATTGGTGCTGGTGATTATCAATTGAAAGTGAGCACCGATTCTATTGATGATACCATTTTGTCCAATAACTCATTATCTACAGAAATAAATGTAGTAGATACAAATATGACACCGTTAGAACTAAGTCATGTATCAGGTTCATTTACACATGTCTTCCATAATTTGAAAATGGCAACATTCTACAATACTCCAAATGGGAATTGGACGATAGATTCAGTAACTGTTTATGTAAAAGACCCAAGTGGAGCAGTAACACCTGGAAATAGGGTATCAATTTATGCAAATGATGGAGGAGACAATTTACCAGGAAGCCTACTGGCAACTGAACTTGTTGTAGATGCTTCTGATTTTACCTACTCATGGGTTAATACAGTATTCAATCAACCTGTTATGGCACCTGAAAATGGTTTTTTTGTGGCCTGGGAAAGAGTAGATTTGTCAAGCCCTCCAGTTAGTGTTGGTATAGTATCTACAACATTTTTGCCACTCTCCCGGTTAACCTATAATTACTCTGCAGAAGGTACTTGGTCAGTTGCTGCTTCAAATCAAACACATGACTTGGCAATCAAAGTAGAGTTGACAGATGATCTATTGGATACAATATTTGCCAATGGCTTTGAATGAAAAGCTAAGTCATTAAATTGAAAAACAATATAGATAATGGGCTTTTATAATAAAGCCCATTATTCAATTTTGATTCTCACCACTTCTTTCTTTCATCAAAATTTTTGTGTTCTTCAGGTTCATGGGTTTGATTGTGGGTTTTGATTCTCATATTTTTGCCCATCATTATTTTCAATTGATAAACAGATTCACGCATTAATGCCGATCCAGCACTGCTCAACCAACTTTTGTTATAAAGTTTTTTAACCGCAGCAACGGTATCAGGTGATTGTTGACAGAGTTCATCTGCTAATTGTTGCGCTTTTTCTAAAGGTTTATCAGAAACATGAGTAGCAATGCCATAATTTTGTGCAGCATTTCCATCAAAAAGCTTACCAGTCATTGCTAATTCTTTGACAATGTCAATTCGACAATGCTCACGTAACGGCAGTGTCCCACCCATATCAGGTATCAATCCCCAACGCGCTTCCATAATCGAAAGTGAAGCATCAGGTGTCACAATTCTAAAATCAGCACCTAAGGCAATTTGTAAACCACCTCCCCAACAACGGCCATGGATGGCAGCAATCACAGGTACTGGTATTTTTTGCCAATAAGTTGAGACTTTTTGTGCTAAATTTGAAGCCCAAGGATTTAATTTGAACAACAATTTCATCGGGCCTTTTTTGGACTTTAATACAGATTTTACATCTAATCCTGTGCAAAAATCGGGACCTTGACCCGATAAAATAACAGCCCGAATGGATCGATTTTTCTTAAGTTTTTTGATGGTATCGACAATGGTTTGAAACATATCCAAATCTATTGCATTGTGTTTATCGGGTCTTGCTAAACTCACATGTGCGATGTGGTTTTTTATTTCAATCTCAACTCTATTTGTACTTGTCATATATTATTCTGTATTAGTAATGTAGTAATTATGCCGCAGTAGGCCATAACCAGGAAAAAGTTGCAGCTACAACAGCTGCATAAATGAGCGCATCAATTAAATACCGAAGACTGTTTGACCAAGGCTGTCCAAGCCAAATGGAATATGGGAGCAAACCGTAACCAAATGTTAGAAAACTAACAACAAAACTTAATCGAAAGACACCCATAAAATCTGAAGCAGAAGTCAGTGTAATTGTAGCAACATAAGCAACCAATAAACACCCAATAAGGAAAAACATAAATTGTTGCCCCAATAATTTACCCATAGGTGGTAAACCATTTTCAAACACGCTAATCATGGCAATGGGGCCTTTTTTTAGTTTTTCTTGCATGTCTTCATTTTGCATGTCTTTCATATCCGGACAATGCGGCATATGGTATAAGCCAGGTTTTGGATTGCCCTCTCTAATGGCATCACCTACTTGTTCCTCATTGCTGAGTTTTTTATAGTCCGCATTATGGTATTTGATTAACATGTGAATAAGCGCACTCGCAAACCAACAAAAAATGCCAGCAAGTAAAATTGGCAACCAAAGTTGTGATAAAGTAACTGTCATAATAACCTCCTCAAATTAGTATTCGTATGAGTATATAACAATTATGGTTTGATATAAAGCACACTCTGTCTATTGTGAGGAGGGTTGCTTTCAAATAAATAAAAATTCTAACCATGTAGTGGCGTCCCTTGTGGACGCCTTGTCTTTCAAAAATGTGTTTATGAATTTATTTAAATTGATTGTTATGACTAAAATTAAGAATCCGAATAAATTCACATACGGGTACCCACAAGGGGCACATCCTACGAGAGTTTTTAACGGTTAACATTATTGTTTCTGTAGTTATGAGTCCCTTTTGGTGCTTAAATCTAGATATATTTTACATCAGTGATGTAATAAACTTTTTCACCACCAGGTGTTTGGACTTCTACCTCATCATCCAGTTCTTTGCCAATTAGCGCTCTGGCAATTGGGGATGAAATGGAGATTTGTCCTTGGTCAATGTCTGCTTCAACATCACCAACTATTTGGTAAGTTACGGTTTTTTCATCGTCATCTTCAAGTGTAACTGTGGCGCCAAAAACCACTTTATCACCCACATTTAAACTCAGTATGTCAATGATTTGTGCATTTGAAATTGTGCCTTCAAGATATTTAATCCGTGCTTCATTCATGCCGTGTTCTTCTCTTGCGGCATGGTATTCTGCATTTTCTTTTAAATCACCGTGGGCACGGGCCTCAGCTACAGCCTCGATAATTCTGGGTCTTTCAACTGTTTTTAATCGTTTCAGTTCTTTTGTTAGTCTTTCAGCACCTATTGCTGTTAATGGAGCTCTGCTCATCTTATTTCTCTTTCCTTAATCACTCAATTCATGTAATTCATCGAGTGAATATATCTGTTGGTTATTTAAATGTTTATACGCTTCTAATGTGGCTGCAGCTCCATATATTGTAGTGGAGTAGTTTACGTTGTGTTGTAAAGCTTCGCGACGAATAGAATACGAATCCGAAATGGCTTGAGAGCCTTCGGTGGTATTAATAATGAAGTCTATTTCATTTGACTTTATTTTGTCAACTATATGTGGCCTGCCTTCAGCAACTTTATTAACACGTTCACAATATAAACCATGATCACGTAACAGTTGACATGTGCCACCAGTGGCAACTAGGTCAAAACCCATTTTCTGTAAATTTTCAGCCAATGGAAGCACTTCTTGTTTGTCTGCTTCTCGCACACTGATAAAAGCTGTGCCCTGTAAAGGCATGTGTGTTGCACTGGCTTGTTTTGATCGTGCTACTGCAGCTCCAAAACTTTTACCAATGCCCATGACTTCGCCTGTTGAGCGCATTTCAGGTCCTAATATAGGGTCAACTCCAGGAAATTTCAAGAAGGGAAATACAGGTTCCTTGATTGAAAAATGATTCAGTTTTAATCTTTCTTTAACTTTTTGGTCTTTTAAACTGATCCCAGCCATACACCTGGCTGCAATTTTGGCCAAAGGTAAACCGGTTGCTTTTGAAACAAAAGGCACCGTTCTTGAAGCTCGTGGGTTAACTTCTAGAATATAAATGTCTTCACCTTGAATGGCAAATTGTGTGTTCATTAGTCCAATTACGCCAAGCTCTTTTGCCATCAATCCAGATTGTCTGCCCAATTCTGCTTGAACATCTTCTGATAATGAAAAAGGCGGAATACAACATGAAGAATCGCCTGAGTGAACTCCGGCTTGTTCAATGTGCTCCATAATGCCACCAATCATAATGTCTTCGCCATCACAAATAATGTCTACATCGACTTCGGTGGCATGATCTAAGAAACGATCCAGTAATACCGGTGAATCGTTTGAAACTTTAACCGCCTCTTTCATATAGCGATTCAATTCATTGTCGTTGTGTACGATTTCCATGGCACGACCACCCAATACAAATGATGGGCGAACCACCAATGGATAACCGACTTGATTGGCCAATTCCACCGCTTCATCAACATTTTTAGCAATGCGATTGGGTGGTTGTTTGAGTTCAAGTTTATCGAGCATGGCTTTAAACAATTCTCTGTCCTCTGCCATATCAATGCATTCTGGAGGTGAGCCGATAATGGGCACACCTGCTTGTTTCAATCCATTGGCCAGATTTAATGGCGTTTGACCACCATACTGAACAATAACGCCATCGGGTTTTTCAACATGGACTATCTCCATCACATCTTCGTGTGTGAGCGATTCAAAGTATAACCGGTTAGCGGTATCATAATCAGTTGAGACAGTTTCTGGATTGCAGTTAACCATGATGGTTTCAAATCCATCTTCTTTTAATGCCAGTGCAGCATGCACACAGCAATAATCAAATTCGATGCCTTGACCGATGCGGTTTGGGCCGCCACCAAGTATCATAATTTTTTTCTTATCAGATGGATTGGCCTCACAGAATTGTTCATAGCTCGAATAGAAGTAATCTGTAGTGGCATTAAATTCTGCCGCACAAGAATCAACACGTTTATAAACAGGACGAATATCAAATCCGTGGCGAATTTTTGTGAATTCGGATTCTGATAGGGTTAATAATTCAGCCAATTTAGAGTCTGAAAACCCCAGTTTTTTCATGCCAAGTATTTGTTTGGCAGTAATATCATCAGAATTGGTTTCAGAAAGTACTTTCTCAACTTGGATAATGTGTTCGATTTGTTTTAAAAACCAAGGATCGATGGCTGATATGTCGAATAATTTTTCAACCGAATAACCCATTCTAAAAGCATCGCCCACATACAGTAAGCGATCGGATGTGGGTTCGCGCAATTCTTTGTTTATGTCAAAGCCATTATCAACATCGTCTTGGTTGACCAATGAATCTAAACCATTCAAGCCCGTTTCTAAGCCACGCAGCGCTTTTTGTAGAGATTCACTAAATGTACGACCTATGGCCATTACTTCGCCAACGGATTTCATTTGGGTGGTTAAATGGTTATCTGCTTTGGCAAATTTTTCAAAGGCAAAACGCGGAATTTTTGTGACCACATAATCAATGCTGGGTTCAAATGATGCTGGTGTTGCCCCTTGTGTTATTTCATTGTCTAATTCATCTAAAGTATAACCCACGGCCAATTTTGCAGCCACTTTTGCAATAGGAAAACCTGTGGCTTTTGAAGCCAATGCTGATGAACGTGAAACACGGGGATTCATCTCAATGATTATCACCCGCCCATTTTCAGGGTTGATGGAAAATTGTACGTTTGAACCACCGGTGTCAACCCCAATTTTTCGTAAAACAGCCAAAGAAGCATCCCGCAGGACTTGGTATTCTTTGTCTGTTAGGGTTTGAGCAGGCGCTACAGTAATAGAGTCTCCCGTATGAACACCCATTGGATCTAGGTTCTCGATAGAACAAATAATAATACAATTATCATTTCTGTCTCGTACCACTTCCATTTCATACTCTTTCCAACCCAGTAATGATTCCTCTAACAACACTTCTGATGTGGGTGACATTTTTAAACCGTTGGCAGTGATGTCTTCAAACTCTTCTAAGTTATAAGCAATACCACCACCAGTTCCACCCATGGTAAATGATGGTCGAATAATCACAGGGTAGCCAATTTCTTTTTGGGCAATTCTGGCTTCTTCAATGTTGTGCACTAAAAAAGACAAAGGCGTGCCAAGACCAATCTCAGTCATGGCTTTTTTGAACAACTCGCGGTCTTCTGCCATATCGATGGCTTCACGCGTGGCGCCTATCATTTCTACATTAAATTTTTCAAGTACCCCATGAGCAACCAAATCTAAAGAACAATTTAAAGCGGTTTGTCCACCCATGGTTGGTAAAAGGGCATCAGGTTTTTCTTGTTCAATTATTTTAGCAACAGTCTGCCAATTGATCGGTTCGATAAAAATTCTGTCTGCAGTTTCTGGATCGGTCATGATGGTGGCTGGATTAGAATTGACCAAAATCACATGGTAGCCTTCATCTTTGAGGGCTTTACAAGCTTGTGTGCCAGAATAATCAAACTCACAGGCTTGTCCAATTACTATCGGTCCTGCACCCAAAACTAAAATACTTTTTATGTCATTGCGTTTAGGCATTGTGCTTCTCCTTCATGGCTTGAATAAAAGGCAGGAATAGTTTTTTTGCATCCTGTGGACCTGGGCTTGCCTCTGGATGGCCTTGGAAACTGTAGGCAAAACAATCATTGCGTTTAATGCCTTGAACAGAACCATCAAACAGTGATTTGTGGGTAACTGTCAATTTGTCTGATAAGTTATCTTCATCAACCGAGAACCCATGATTTTGTGATGTAATCATGACTTCACTGGTTGTAAGACATTGGACAGGGTGATTGGCACCGTGGTGTCCAAACTTCATTTTTTTGGTGGTTGCGCCACTGGCAAGTGCCAATATTTGATGGCCCAAACAGATACCAAACAAGGGTATTCCAGATGTCAGTAATTGTTGTACGGCTTCAATGGCATATCCACAAGCTGCTGGATCACCTGGTCCATTAGATAAAAACAACCCATCAGGATTCATGGCCAAGACTTCTTCGGCTGGGGTATCTGCTGGCACAACCGTAATGTCGCAACCAAGAGATGCCATTATTCTTAATATATTGTGTTTAACACCATAGTCATAACAAACAACTTTGTAGTTTTTGTCAGGATTTTCATCGAAGTCATTGCGGGTTAAATCAAATTCACCTTGCTGCCATTGATAAGCTTGTTTGCAAGTCACCTCAATGGCCAAATCCAAGTTTTCTAATCCTTTAAAATCATTGGCTTGTTTTATGGCATTATCTGAATCAATGTTTTGGGTCATGATACAGGCTTTCATCGAACCTTTAGAGCGCAATATTTTAGTCAGTTCACGCGTATCCAAATCAGCAATCGCAACAATTTTGTTACGCACCAAATATTGTTCTAGGGTTTCTTGCATGCGCCATGAACTGGCTAAACTTGGTAAGTCTTTTATGACCAAGCCTTTAACATGGGTTTTTGATGATTCATTATCAGAACTGTTACATCCAGTATTGCCTATATGTGGATAGGTTAGGGTAACAATTTGTTCGCAATAAGAAGGATCAGACAGAATTTCTTGATAACCTGACATGGCGGTATTGAAAACGATTTCACCAATTGAATTACCTGAATAACCAATGGCTATTCCGTAAAAAATAGTACCATCTTCGAGTGCCAATATGGCTTTTTTCTGCCCAGCGAAAAGCACAGAATCTAAATTTGAATCTTGCATAATATTGAATGTTTTGAATTTTTAACAGCTGGATGGGCATTTTAACTCAAGTGTCTCAACTAGTCTAAACATTATTAAATTGTGGTCGAAATATTGTATGATTTTGTAAATAACTAATTCAATCAGACTACACAGTGATCTCTAAAGTCTAAAAATAAAAAAAATGGACGCACATTGGCGTCCATTTTTATCAAGCTAAAGTTGTGAACTAACCTTCGGCCAATGCTTTATCAAACTCAGATTTGGCGTGTTCAAATTGGTACAGTGATTTTTCAACATACAACATGACTTCATCAACATAACCATCGGTTGATGCTGACCAGACACGGTTGATGTAACGTTCACCAGCGGCAAAGCTGGACATGATGTCGGCAAAGTGTTGAATCCCGAACAAATGCTTCATGCTGTCTCTGGCATCGGCAAAATTAATCAGATCATCTCTGAATATTTTATCGATCTCAAAACGCATGTCATAAGTCGGTATTTTTTCTTTGCGGCCATTTAAGTCTTTTAGATTAACCAAGATATTGTCTAAAGATGCAATCAAAGTGGCTTTATTGGTCTCTAATAAATCACCAGATTTGGCTTCTGCGTTTGATAAGCTTTTGTACCAAAATGCACTGGCGAATCCAACAAGAACTACTGGAACAAAGTAATTCCAATTAATGACTTTTTCATCTAAAGAAGTCAAATAGGCACCAGCTGTGAATGCGATAACTACTAATAAAAATGCTAAATTTTTCATAATATTCTCCTTATCCTGCCGTCGCTATAACGTAAACTGCATTACCTACACCAACCAGGGCTTCGCCAACTATTAAACCAGCAGCAATTGGAATGCCTTTGTTTTCAGACCAGCTTTTACCTGCTTTTCTATCGGCAATTTCACGAATCAATGTACCGATTGCATAGGTTAACACTATATTAAACGGCAAATAAAATCCTAGTCCAACAGTGATGCCCAAGCCAGCTTGTAATAATGACAACAAACCGCCTAGAAGCGCTCCACCCACATATTTTTCTGTGGGAACATCGCCACCAGTTATGCCTTCTACCATTGATGCCAGTGCCTGACCTTGCGGTGCTGGAAATTGATCTCCGCCTAAACCAAAAGCTTTATCGAGCATAAATATTAAGATAATAATAACAATAGGACCTAACCAAGCTCCAGCAAATTGTCCGAGTTGTTGTTGTTTGGGTGTGGCACCAACCAAATAGCCGGTTTTTAAATCTAACATTAGATCGGTAGCTTGGCTCATGGCTACACAAGTAGCCGCACCAACTGTAATCGCTGCCACGATAGCAGGTCCAGTACTCATGCCGCCAAAGGCTTGAGTGACCATAATCAATAATGTGACGGCAATCAGTGTCATACCAGATAATGGTGACCAATTGGTTCGACCAATGGCCTCAGACAATATAATGCCAGCCATCCAAATCCACAATGTACCAAGTACGGCCATGGTTATGCCACGTAGTAATCCGACTTCTTCTGCAGAAGTATAAGCAATAACGCCCAATAAAATAGCAGCACCAACAATTGCCATATACAGCATTTTAATCGGCATCTCATCTTTGCTCATTGCGCTGTCGGCTTTGGCAGATGATTGCATGGATTTAACCGCAGATTTTATTAATGGTAAAGCAAACATTACACCGACTATTGCTCCACCTATCAGCATTCCAATTCCAGTTGGCCTAAATAACAACACTCGCAACTGATTTGGATCAGTTATGGCAACACCTGCCGCATCTTTTGGGAACATGTTAAATATATCTAGCATAGGTGCCAGTACCCAATAACAGACAAAGCCACCAATAATAAATGCCAAGCCACCTCGGCCAGCAATAAATGCCACACCGATTGTCATGAGTGATAAATACCACGTGCCATTTAAATATTCAGGTAATCCCAATTGCTCAAATAAATGCCAATCTTCAACGCCTAAATATAGTGTAATAAAATGTACCAAACCTGATACAACCATGGCTCCAACAAGCATTAAAGCTTTGCTAATACCAGCACCTGGAGATTTTAGAATGGAAGCAACTGCCACACCACCAGGATAGGTCAAACGCTCATAATCTATCATTTGTTTGCGTAATGGAATGATAAAGGCAATGCCTAAAAATGCTCCAGCAATGGCGCCAAATGTCAGTACATATGGGTTAAAATCTGTACCATAACCCAATATAAATATGGCGGGTACCGAAAACATCATGCCTGATGACGCGCCATTGACAGCCGATGCCACAGTTTGTGTGACATTGTTTTCTACAATAGAACGTCGGCGTAAGATCCCGCGCAAGATACCAAAACCCAATATAGCTGCTAATTCCGATCCTTCAATCGAAAAACCAAGCTTCAGTGATGCATAACCTATGGACACTGCTAAGATAACACCCAAAAAATAACCAACAAGCAAAGCGTGCATGGTTAGTTCAGGATAGGGCCCTGTGGTAATTGGGCCAGGAGCTGCCACTGGTGCGGCAGAAGTATTTTCTGACATATTTATCCCCTAAATAACAAAGCGAATAAGTATAACCTATTTAGTTTCAATTGGGTTTAACTTTTTTCCATCAAATCGTGTCATGATGACAGCGGCTGTAACATTTGCGGTGACGTTGGATGCCGTGATAAACATGTCTACAATTAAATCAACAGCGATTAATATGCCAATGCCTTCAATGGGTAAACCCAAGGAAGCATACACAGGTGTCATGATTAACAATCCACCACTAGGAATACCAGGTGAATAGAAACTAAATAATCCTATTGTAAAGGCGATAATAACCATTTGCCATACGCTTAAATCAATGCCATACAAGTTGGCAATAAAATAAGTCCCTGTTGTGCGTGCTATGGGTGACGCAAATTTAAACATAGTCACCGCAAAGGGTAAAACCACTCCTGAAATTTTTGATGGCACTCCTAATGTTTCAGTAGCAGCAATGGTAGCTGGTAAAGATGCCAATGATGAACGCGTACCAAATCCAATAATTTGAACAGGAATGACAGCACGTACAAATGATTTAAGTGGAATGCGCCCAATGAAAGACGCGAATAAATACAGTAACAAAGTCATACCGACAATTAGGCCACAAGCAATTAATATAAAAGATCCTAATAATGTAATGGCTGATACACCCAATGTAGCAGCCAGTGGGAATACCAAAGCAAATATCCCAAATGGTGCCACTGCCATAATCCAGCCTATTAACACAAACAAAGCCTCTTTTAACGCATCAAAAAATGAAACAATGACTTCACGTTTTTGAGTTTCTATCTTCAGCAATGACATGGATAATAATCCAGTAAAAATCATCAACGGTAAAACAGCATTGTCAGCTGCAGCCTTTATTGGATTGGATGGAATTAGTCCTATCAACCATGAACTAAAAGGTGGTAATTCGGTATTGCTCACAGATGCGGCACCAGAACTGCTTAATAAACTTTGACTGGCACTGGCATCTATGTGCAGAAATGACAATAGAGGAGGAGCAAACATTAATGTGTAGAGGCTACTAGCAATAATCATCACCACAAATAAACCGATGGTCTGAGCACTTAATTTTGCCACAGTAGTGGTGTTTTTTTGCCCTGCAATTGAAGTGATTAATAAAGACATTAATAAAGGAATAACAACCATTCGGATGGCATTAACCCACATTTTACCAATCGGCTCAACCCATGCTGGCAAGGCGGAAAAAAAGGCAGGAAGGGTAAAGTAATTTCCTGAAACCAGAACACCGCCAATAAGTCCAAGACCTAATCCAATTAAAATACGTGTCGATAAGTTCATAGGCCTAATTGTTATGTGAAGCCGTTAATTAAAACAAAAATAAATTCAGAATACAACTGACCCAAGCAATCCATTATTAATAACTGCTTAGCAATTGTGAATTTTATGAAAGAAGCTCTTAATATCATTCAATTCATGTTATAAATAGAAGAATAACTAATAAAAGTTGGGAATTGATTTATGAAAAAAATGACTTGTAATCAGCTGGGTGGAGCTTGTGATAGAGTTTTTAGCGCAGAAACGTTCGATGAAATAGCAGCAATGAGCAAGAAACATGGAATGGAAATGTTTGTAAAAAGGGATACTGCCCATCTCCAAGCCATAGGTGAAATGAGAGAGTTGATGAAAACTCCAGGTGCAATGAAAGATTGGTTCGAATCTAAACGCAAGGAATTTGAAGCGTTGTCAGATAGTTAAAATTATACACCGTAAAATCAGCGAAATAAACTGAGAAAAAATCTCTGTTTTTCATATAATAAATATTCGAATTTATGGGCCTATAGTCCATCAATAATTGTGCTACAATATCCAGTCTTTTTATTTGGAGAAATTCGTAATGAAATTCATAAGTATCTTAATCTTTCTTTTTGTCAATTCAATGAATGTGATTGCAGAAGAAACCCAAACCTATCAAAAACCACCAAAAGCCATATTAGATTTGGTGGATTATGAATTGCCTCCTTCGGTATTAATAGATTCAAAAGCTGACAATATATTATTAATTTATCGCGATACTTATAAATCAATTGCAGAACTGTCGGAAAAGGAATTACGTTTAGCGGGTTTGCGCATTAATCCAAAGACAAACATAGGCAGTCGTACTACTTACTATAATAATATCAAGTTGTTAAAAGTAGGCTCTAAAGAAATTAAAAACATTTCTGATTTGCCTGAGAATCCTCGGATTTCGAATTTAAATTGGTCTCATGATGAATCTAAAATTGCTTTTACCAATACAGTGATTAATGGCGTCGAATTGTGGGTGGTTGATGTTAAAAAATTGAAAGCCAAAAAAATATCTCAAGCCAATGTCAATGCCAATATGCGCAGTGTCATGACTTGGTTTAAAGACAATAAATCTTTATTGGTTAAAATGATGCCTAAAGCTAAAAAAGCATTGGTAGATCGTGATAATACTGTTCCAAACGGGCCAACAATTTCAGTTAGCGATGGCAGTAAAGCACAAAACAGAACCTACCAAGATTTATTAAAAAACAAAACAGATGAAGATAATTTTGAACAATTGGCCACTTCAGAATTGTATGAAATAGACCTTAATGGGAATAGCAAATTGTGGCATGAAGCGAGAATGTTTACATCAATTTCATTATCACCTGATGGCAAATTTTTCATGATTAACGCGATTCAAAGACCGTTTTCATACTTAGTCACATATAGTCGCTTTCCAGGCCAAACTGATATTTTTAAAGCCAATGGAAAGTTATTAAAAACATTCAATCAATCCCCTCTAATTGAAGACATTCCAAAAGGTTTTATGTCAGTAGAAAAAGGTAAAAGAGACATACAATGGCGCAGTGATGAGAAATCTACCTTGTTTTGGGTAGAAGCCTTGGATGAAGGTGATGCTGAAAAGGAAGTTGAATTCAGAGATGAATTATTCCAAGTCCGTGCCCCATTTAATGACAAACCTGAGTCATTGTTCAAGACTATAAATCGATTTTATTATGTTGCTTGGGGTGATGAAAACCACGCCATAGTAAATGATTATTGGTGGAATACTCGGATGATCAAAAGCAGCCTTATCAATCCTTCTGATTTAACCCAAAAGGCAAAAACAATCAGTGAAAGAAATTACCAAGATGTTTATAGTGACCCAGGTAATCCAATCATGCACCTCAACGAATATGGCAAAAATGTATTACAAATAATCGACAACCATGTTTATCTTTTGGGTGCCGGTTATACTGAAAAAGGACAGTTTCCATTTGTTGACAAATTTAATTTATCCTCTTTTGAAACAACCAGGTTATATCAATCTGAATTGACAGATAAAGTTGAAAGTTTACGAGATGCCATTGATTTAAAAAATGGCAAAATATTGGTACAGATTCAATCGCCTACAGATTTTCCTAATTATTATATTCGCGACATTAATAGTGGTGATTTAAAACAAATCACATCATTTAAAAATCCATTTGAAAGTTTAGTTGGCATTCACAAAGAAAACATTAAATACAACCGTGAAGATGGATTGGAACTGTCAGGAACATTGTATTTGCCTGCTGATTATGATTTAGATGCCAAAGAAAAACTACCTATGATTGTAACAGCCTATCCGCGTGAATTTAAAGATAAAAGCAGTGCTTCTCAATCCACCAACAATCCAAATGAATTTACCTATGTTTATTGGGGTTCAATGATATATTGGTTAACACAAGGTTATGCAGTTTTGGATGATGCCTCATTTCCAATTGTAGGCGAAGGTAAAACCGAACCCAATGATTCATTTATCAAACAATTGGTTTCTAATGGTAAAGCCGCCATCGATGCAGTCGATAACATGGGTTATATTGATAGAAAACGGGTGGCAGTAACAGGGCATTCTTATGGGGCATTTATGGTCGCCAATTTACTCAGTCACAGTGATGATTTTGCTGCTGGTATTGCCAGAAGTGGTGCCTATAACCGAACCCTCACTCCTTTTGGTTTCCAAGCTGAAGAACGGAGTTATTGGGAAGCACCGGAAATATATTACCAAATGTCACCATTTATGCATGCAGATAAGATGGACCAACCACTGTTGTTGATTCATGGTGAGGCTGATAACAATTCAGGCACTTATCCTTTGCAATCTGAACGTTATTTTAATGCCTTGAAAGGATTGGGTGCTACAGCCAGATTGGTGATGTTGCCTAAAGAGAGTCATGGATACAGAGCAAAAGAATCCATTTTACATTTATTATGGGAAGAGCATGAGTGGATGGAGAAACATGTGAAAAACAAGAAGTAACAAAATTAAATCGTACTGGATATTTCATTTGCATATGAAATATCCAGTATGATTAACTCTCCCAATATGCGGGAATAAATAACACAAAAATTGTAAATATCTCTAAACGTCCAAAAATCATCACCAATGATAATACCCATTTGCTGCCATCATTCAAACTGGAATAATTAGAACTGGCATCGCCCAGTGCTGGACCTAAATTTGCCAGTGCAGATAAAGCAGATGAGGCAGAGGTTAGAATGTCTTCACCCATTGTCATCAGGATTAAAGTAAAAACCACCAACAGAAACATGAACTGTAAGATAAAGGCTGAAACAGAATCTAACACTCGGTAATTTACAGTTTTGCCATCGAGTTTTATAATGAATTTACCATGTGGATGTATCAATCGATACAATTCGCGCATACTGAGTTTGTATAATAATATTAAGCGGATGAGTTTGATTCCTCCAGATGTCGATCCAGCACAAGCGCCTATGGTTCCCAATATGATTAGAAACAGGGGTAACATCCATGGCATTGTGCTGATGTTTTCTGTGGCATAACCCGTATTGGTAACCATTGCTACAACTTGAAAAGCAGCATGCCTAATTGACTCATAAAGGGTGGGATATGTGCTGTTGAGAACAAGGATAATTGATGTAATAAAAAATGCCGCAATAACAATGCTCATATAAATTTTTATTTCAGTATCGTTCAGATATATTTTCATCGATGCTGAGCGCCATGCGATAAAGTGAGAAGCGAAATTGATTCCGGCAATCAGCATAAATATTATGGCAATGAGTTCAATCAATGAGTTGTTGAAATATCCAATTGATGCATCATGAGTGGACATACCGCCTGTTGCTAATGTAGAAAAAGCATGACCAACGGCATCAAATAAGTTCATGCCAGCCATATAGTATGCCATGGCACAAATAACTGTAATACCCAAATATAAATACCACAGTGTTTTGGCTGTTTCTGTAATTCTCGGTGTTAATTTTTGGTCTTTCATAGGGCCAGGAGTTTCGGCTTTAAACATTTGCATACCACCAATACGCAACATGGGTAAGATAGCTATGGCTAAAACAATGATGCCCATACCACCCAGCCATTGTAACAATTGACGGTAAAACAATATTGAATGTGGAAGCCCATCTATATTGGTCAGAATGGTAGCACCAGTGGTGGTCAAAGCTGATATGGCCTCAAAAACAGCATCAACTATAGATAAGTTTAATGATTCTGCATAAAAAAGTGGTATGGCTCCACTGGAACCTATGATTAGCCAAGACAAACCCACCACAATAAAACCTGTGCGTATTTTTAAATCTGCTTTGGCTTTGCGAAATATAAACAACATAATTGCACCAATCACAAACAATACGGCTGATCCTTGCACAAATGGTTGGATGTCTCCGTCTTGGTAAATCATGCCAATAAAAATCGGTGGAACCATGATTAAACTGGATATAATCAATAGCAAGCCAACAATACGAAGCACCACATGTAACATGAGTGTTGAAGAAGAGGGCAGATTATTTGAGGTTGATTGCATACTCATGCGTGCATTATATCAGTAGAATTTATTTATATGAAGCGCTATATTCACAACACTATCCACCAATAAATTCTGCTGACTTTATGCGGGCAATTTCATCGCGCAGGTTTGCGGCTTCTTCGAATTCCATGTTGTGGGCGTGTTCAAACATTTTCTTTTCAAGTTTTGCGATTAGCTTTGCCAATTGTTTTGGACTGTTCACATTGTAATCTGCATTGCTTTCTGCCACTTTCAGAAGAGGATTTACATCTGTTTTGGTAGATTCGACAAAACCTTCTTTTAAATCATGAATTTTACGTATGACTGTGGTGGGTATGATGCCATGCTTGGTATTAAATTCTATTTGTTTTTCGCGTCTGCGTTTGGTCTCGTTGATGGCATATTCCATCGCAGGAGTTATTTTATCGCCATAGAGTATGGCTTTGCCTTTTTCATTGCGACTGGCCCTACCAATGGTTTGTACCAATGAACGATCAGAGCGCAAAAAACCTGGTTTATCGGCATCCAAAATGGCAACCAAAGAAACCTCAGGCATATCCAATCCTTCTCGTAATAGATTGATGCCAATTAACACATCAAATTCACCCATGCGCAGATCACGAATAATTTCAGCGCGTTCTACAGTGTCAATTTCTGAATGTAAGTAACGACATTTGATACCATGTTCGGTCATGTAATCGGTTAAATCCTCACTCATGCGTTTGGTCAGTGTTGTCACCAAAATGCGCTCTTGTAGTTGTATCCGTTGGTTAATTTCTGACAATAAATCATCAACTTGAGTGCCAACGGGCCGCACTTCAATTTCTGGATCAAGCAATCCTGTTGGCCTCACCACTTGCTCGATGGTTTGTGCTGCATTATCGGCTTCATATTTTGCAGGTGTTGCGGAGACAAAGATCATACGCGGTGTGCGCTCTTCCCATTCTTCAAACTTTAACGGGCGATTATCTAATGCTGATGGTAATCTGAAACCATAATTCACCAAGTTTTCTTTACGTGACCGGTCACCTTTGTACATGCCACCAATTTGAGGAATACTGACATGGCTTTCATCCATCACCAACAAGGCATCATCAGGCAAGTAATCAAACAAACATGGAGGTGGAGCACCTGGTGGCAGTAAAGTAAAGTGTCTTGAGTAATTCTCTATGCCTGAACAATAACCCAGTTCACGCATCATTTCTAAGTCATAATTGGTGCGTTGTTGCAATCGCTGTGATTCTACTAATCGGTTTTCTTCATTTAATACTTTTAATCTTTCTACCAACTCTTCTCTGATGGTGCCAGTGGCATGAATCATGCGGTCACGTGGTGTGACAAAATGTTTGGTTGGGAAAATGGTTAATTCCATTTCATTGCTGCTTTTTCTACCTGTCAATGGGTCAAAGTAACTTAAGTGTTCAATTTCATCATCGAACAATTCGATGCGCGTGGCCAATTTTTCAGATTCGGCAGGAAACACATCAATGATTTCACCATGCACCCTGAAAGTTCCACGTTTTAACTCATAATCATTGCGGGTGAATTGTAATTCAGTTAGGTTGTTTAACAATGTCCGTTGTTCTATAACTTGTCCCACTTTTAGTGGAATCACCATATTTAAATAAGACTGTGGATCACCTAAGCCATAGATGGCTGAAACGGTGGCTACTATAATGACATCACGCCTTTCCATCAAAGATTTAGTAGCAGACAAACGCATTTGCTCTATGTATTCATTGATGGATGAATCTTTCTCAATAAATGTATCAGATGCGGCCACATAAGCCTCAGGCTGATAATAATCATAATACGATACAAAATATTCTACCGCATTGTTTGGGAAAAACTCTTTGAATTCGTTATACAATTGACCGGCCAAAGTTTTATTGTGCACCATCACCATGGTGGGTTTTTGAACATTTTGAATAACATTGGCAATGGTGAATGTTTTACCAGATCCGGTGACACCCAATAAAGTTTGTGATTTTAAACCCGCTTCAAATCCCTCGGTCAATTTTTTAATGGCTTTGGGTTGATCACCAGCCGGCTCAAAAGGGCTATTAATTGTGAAATCTTTTTGATTTTTGTTAACTTTTAGTTGAACTAATTCCATAAACGCTTGAATTCAATTATTGCTAGAGTAAGATACGCATTATATATTAACTGTCTCTTATACACATCTGACGCTGCCGACGATCTACTCTG